>MDTC01169533.1_pt1 | contig 10403 bp, 12 predicted proteins | sample 811181 | NCBI WGS metagenome assembly MDTC01 (sample SAMN05326644, study PRJNA326480) | marine metagenome | isolation source: seawater | place: Pacific Ocean: North | collected 2011
ATTATATAGATAATTCATTTAATGATGTTTATATAAGAGATTATATAGATAATTCATTTAATGATGTTTATATAAAAGATTATATAGATAATTCATTTAATGATGTATATACAAAAGGTTATATAGATAATTCATTTAATGATGTATATACAAATATAGATAGTTCATATAGTACAATTGAATTTAGTGGTAATATTACAGGTATTGATGTAAGTAAGGGTTTTATAATGTTTGATCCAAGTTATTTATATATTCGTATTACAGATTCTAGCTGGGGTAGAATCCAATTTACTGACTATATTTAATAAATGTACAATTTTTTTGTAAAAATAAATATATATTCATTTATTAATGAAAGACTGTTTGTTAAATTTAATACCAGATGATATATTAAATTTAATATGGTTAAATGTTACTGACGATGTTAAATATAGCTTAAATAAAGAATATTTTGAAAAATTTTATTTTTCAAGATTTAATTCAATATTATTTAATCAAAATCGACATTATAAATATAAATATATACATTTTGTTATAAAAAATGATTTAAATAAAATATTTGAAAAACTACTTTATTTATATTTTAAAAAAATAAAATCTCCATCCTACAATATTTTCTATAATAATTTAAAATTTAATAATATTTTTGATTTTATGAATTATTATATACATCAAACTAATATTAATAGAAATAAAATTATATTTAATGATTTTATTAAAACATATAAATTATCACATTTATTAAAAAAAATACATAAAAATAATGCCAACAAAAATATTAAATGGAAAAATTAAATTTTAATGAAATTTTAAATAGAAAAGACTTGGAAAAAAAAATCTTAGATTTTTTAAAAAATTTTAATAATAATATTAATAACACAAAAAATAAAAGAGCCTTATATTTATATGGCGAAAATGGTATTGGTAAATCCCAATTTATAAAACAACTTTTATCAGATAATAATTATGATATAATATACTATGATAGTATTCAACAACGTAACAAAACTATTATAGATAATATTACCAATAATATTATTAGTAATCATAATGTATTATCATTATTAAATTGTAAACCAAAGAATGTAGTTATAATTTTTGATGATATTTATAGTATGAACTACAATGATAAAATATCATTAACTAATTTAATTAAATTGATAAAAAAAAAACCTCAAAAAAATAACTCAATATATTATCCTATTATTTGTATAAATAATTTAATTGAAGAAAAAAAAATATTAGATTTAATGAAAATTTCTAATTGTTTTAAAATTGAATCTCCTACTAATATACAATTAGAAACTATTGTAAATTTAACTATGCCTAATTTATTTAAATATGATAAAAAAACAAATGAACTATTAAAAATTAATATTTTAAATTTTTTAAAAAATAATATTATAAAATTAATTAGATTATATGATTATTATCAAAATAATCTAATAACAATTAAATTTTTATATAATTATAAAAATAATAATTTTGATTTACACTATAATATAAAAAAAGAAACTCAATTATTACTAACAAAATATTTTGACTTTAATTGTATTAATAATATTTCAGATTCAAATAGAACTAGCGTAGCATTGCTATTTCATGAAAATATATCATTATTATTTAAAACAAATGAAAGTCCAAAAAATATCATTGAAAAATATTTACCATTATTAAATAATTTTTGCTATTCTGATTATATTGATAGAATTATTTTTCAAAAACAAATATGGCAAATTAATGATATTTGTTATTTAATTAAAATTTATTATAATAATTTTTTATTAAAAAAATTTAACTTAATAAAAGAAAATATTAAACCAAACGATATTATATTTACTAAAATATTAACTAAATATAGTACAGAATATAATAATTATTTATTTTTATTTAGTATAGCAAATAATTTAATGTTAAATAGTAGTGATAGTCTAATATTTTTTTATTCTCTCTTAAACCATGAAAATTTAGATAATATAATAAATGAACTTGAAATGTATAATATCAATAAATTAATATATACTAGAATTAATAAATTTATAGATAATATATTAAACTATAAAATTAATAATACAATTAACCTATCTAACTGTTATGATATAATTGATTATAATAATGACTACTTTGAGTAAATTATCTTTTTATTAATATATTTTCCTATTAAAATATCTGGTTCACCATTTAAACTACTATAAATATCATTGGTTAATTCATTTATAAAATATTGTTTATTCTTAACCATTATTTCAACTAACTCTTCCTCTTCCTCTTCCTCTTCCTCTTCCTCTTCCTCTACTGCTTCTTCTTCGCCTTCTTCTTCGTCTTCTTCTTCCTCTACTGCTTTTTCTTCGTCTTCTTCGTCTTCTTCTTCCTCTACTGCTTCTTCCTCTACTGCTTCTTCTTCGTCTTCTTCTTCTTCCTCTACTGCTTCTTCTTCGCCTTCTTCTTCCTCTACTACTTCTTTCCCTTGTTCCTCCTCTTCACCTTCTTGTTCTTCCTCTTCACCTTCTTCTTCATTTTTTTCATCTTCTTGTTCTTCCTCTTCACCTTCTTCTTCATCTTGATCTTCATCTTCATCTTCATCTTCATCTTCATCTTCTTGAATATTATTTTGATAATTTGATTTATTTAATTTTAAAATAGTTAAGTCTTCTTTAATATTAATTGGTTCTACTTCTTTAATATTCAATTGAATATTTTTTGTATTTGACTCTTCTAGTTGTTTATTAAGTTGAATTATTTGAGAAGTTAGTTCAACATTTTTTTTAATTAAATTTTGATACTCTGGTAATTTAAATAAAATTTTTTTTAAATCATTTAATAAAGTATCGTTTTGCGTAACTTTATCTAAATAAACATTTAAATTTTTATCAATTGAATTATTTAGATCTGTTGCAATAACTTGTTTTAGTTTATTGAATTCACTTTGCATATACATATGTTATAATTTTTTTGTTTAAATAATTTTAAAATAACATATTTAGCAATTTTTTTGTTTAATTTTAAAATTATTTTTTGTCACTATTTTATTTGTTAAAATATTTTCATTATTTTCTTCATAAACTTCTGGTAATAATTTACTTAAAGGTTTTTCTAATACAACTAATAATCTTTCACTTTTTAATAATTGTCGATATTCTTGAATAGATAAATTACCATAATATTTATCTAATGTATAAAATGGATTAGGTGCTAACTTTATATTTTCACTATAATTATTTATATTTCCATAAAGATTATTTAATAAATAATATCGTTCAAATTTACTAGTAGAATCTATATGTTCATTCATTAAATATGATACAGCACATTCTGGACTACAAAAATGACCGTAACCATGTATATCTCCTTTTAATTCATATTTAGGTATTAATACAGCATCATTATCAAAATCACATGTGCACCAAAAACAGGCACTTTTACATATAGAATTTTCTGATTTAAATTTTTTAGATAATTCTTTTATTTTATTAGATAAATTTTTATTTAAATTTGTCTTATCTAATATTTTATTGTCATTAATTTTATTTAAAGAATCACTATAATTATTACTTTTATAAATATTATCATTGTAATCTTTTGCTTTATTATCAATGTTATCACATATATTATAATATTCAAAACTAGAATCTAATACTTCTTTATTATCAATATATTCAAATAATAATTTATTGGTATTATCAATATTATAATTTTTAATTGATATTATAGTTGGATTATAATTATTTTGTTCACTATGTAAGTCTAATAATTTACAATTCAAGTGTAATATTATATTTGGAATAATTTTATCATTAATTATAATATTTTTATTTTCAACTATTTTTCCTCCTTTTGGTTTTCTACCTCTTTTTTTAGGCAAATTTTTAGAAATATCTTGGTTATCACTTATATTATTAATAGTATTAATATTATCAATAAAATTTTTATTTGAATTATCTTGATTTTTTAAATTTTCATAATAAGAATTAGGTCGCCTGCCTTTTTTTTTCTGCATTTATAAATTATTTAATAATATTTAATTTAAATTGTTTTAATAATAATTTAAACCTAATAAATTAAAACAATATAATTAAATAATATGTCTAATATTCCATGGACTGAAAAATATAGACCAACAATGTTAGACAACATTATTTTAGATAATGATAATAAACAAATTTTTAATAATATTTTATCAATGAAAATATTTCCAAATTTACTTCTTTATGGACCTCCTGGAACTGGAAAAACTACTACAATTATTAATTTAATAAATAAATATCAAGAAACTTATAATGAAATTGATAAAAGTTTAATTATACACTTAAATGCATCTGATGATAGAGGTATTGATATTATAAGAAATAATTTAAATACATTTGTGAATTCAAATAATTTTTTTACTAAAGGAACTAAATTTATTATACTAGATGAGGTTGATTATATGACAAAAGCAGCCCAAATTGCTTTAAAATATTTAATAAAAACTAAAACAGATGTTCGTTTTTGTTTAATATGTAATTATATAAGTAAAATAGATTTTTCTTTACAATATTTATTTTGTAAAATAAAATTTATAAATTTACCCTATAGTTCTGTTTTTGAATACATTGATAATATCAATAAACTAGAACAATTAAATTTAACAGAAAATCATATAAATTCTTTAATTAATTATTATAAATTTGATATTAGATCTATGGTTAATCATTTACAATCCAATATAAATATAAATATTAAATTTATATCAAACCATGAATTCAATAATTTATATACTAATCATAAAAAACCTAATAATTGTAAAAAATTTTTAAAAATAATAAATAATTTAGAATCTAGTTATTATATTAATAAAATATTAATAACTAAAAATTATATTAAATTTATTTTAGAAACTAAATTAGATGATTTACTTATAACGCATATATCTAATTTTGAATTCTTATTACATAATATTAAAAATAATAATTATATTATAAAAAATTTATACTATATCTTACACTGAAGTAAAATTTTGTTCTTGTTATCTATATTTTTTAATCTTTTTTCTAATCTTATTTGCCAATCATTTGGAGGAGAATTTTTCATTGGATCAAAGTTATTTATATTTAATTTGCATTCTATTTCTTTATTTTGTTTATTTAGATTTTTTTTATTTTCATCTAAAACAGATGATACTGATAAATTTGTTTTATTATAACTAGAATAATGTATTTCTATTTCTTTAGATAATAATGAAAACATTATATTAAATAATATATAGAAAATATTTTTTAAAAATTGATTTAATTATAATTTTGATAATTAAATCAATAATGGAATTAGATAATGAATGGGACAATTTTTTAAATAATATAGAAACAACTAATTCAAAAACTCAATTATCAAATGACAATAATATTTGTAAGAAAGAGACTATACCAGAATGTAGTGATATATATATATCTACTACTACTAAAATTTTATTTCTAAATTTAAATGAAATTGATATTTTAACACATTTTTGGAAATTACCAGTTATAGATTACAATATGCAAAAATCAGGAATTATTAAAAAACAAATTAAAATTTCTCTAACAGATAAAGAATCTATTGACAAACTAGATGATTTATTAGATAAAGAAAATAATGCTAAATATTTTATTATATCAAATATTCAATATAATGGTATTGTGAAACATATTAGAAAAGTTACTATAGGAATTTCTAAAAAAGACATATTATCTAAAACAAATAAAGAAAAAAGTGCTTTTTATAATTGTTATGTAATAGTATTAAGAATAAAATTTAATGATATATTTAAAGAAATACATATAAAAATTTTCAATACAGGTAAAATAGAAATACCAGGTATTCAAACTAATGAAATGTTAGAAGTAGTTAAAAAAGATTTAATAATAATTTTAAAAAATATACTCCCATCAATAGAATTTAATAACAAATTATCGCGTGACATTTTAATAAATTCTAATTTTAATTGTGGATTTTACATAAATCGTGAAGAATTATATAACATATTAAGAAATAAATATAAAATTAATGCTGTATATGATCCATGCTCATATCCAGGTATTAGATGTATATATAATATAAATAATACAACTAAAATTTCATATATGATATTTAGAACTGGTAGTATACTTATTGTTGGTAAATGTAATAAAGAACAACTTTTAGTAGTTTATGAATACATTAAAACAATTTTACAAGATGAATTTAAATCAATTAAAAGTAATATATCACAAGAGGCTATTAATATTGAAAAAAAATCTAAATATAAAAAATCTAAAAAAAAAATGATATATCAATCAATCTAACAATAGAAATTTATTAATATCTTCTATTTTATTTTTTACTAAATATTGTCGTTTTGATAAATAATTATCTATCAATTTATAAAAATTAATATAATATATATCTTTATCTAGGTCTGATAAATTGTTAATAAAATTATAATCTATTGAATTGTATAAATCTAACAAAAACTCATATATAATATTGAATTTTTCATTATCAATTATCTTATTTTCATTTTTATCTATAAATAAAATATGTTTTACTTTCTTAAATATCTTACTAATAAATGCTGTTGTTTTTATAAAATAACTATTTTTTTCAAATGATAATTCTGATTCTACATGCAAGAAATTATTTTTTGCTTTATATAATATTTTATATTCAAAATTACAATTTATTGTAATTAGTAAAATATTTAATAATCCTGTTATAAGATTTAATTTATTTAAATCTGAAAAATCTAATTTTCTAGCTTCACTTATTTTATTACTATTTATTATATTTTTTTTATAACAAAATATAACAGCATCTTTAATTGATAATTCAAAATTATCAATTAATTTACTACTATATATTTGATTTAAAAATTCAACATAATATATATAATTTTTTTCTAATAATGTAGATAATTCACTTAAATCATCTAAATATAACAAATTTATATTTAGTATATTCTTTAATAAATTTAAACCTTTAATAAATGCATACTCTATATTTGAAAATTTATCAATTTTAAGGTACAATTCTTTATTAAAATATAATGTAAATTTAATTATAGTATCACAATATAAATTTGTTATTATATTAATATCAAGCATAGTATAATATATTATTAAATAAAAAACTATTTAAAGTTTTTTATCAATAAATTATATAAAAATGAGTATTAACGAAGAAGAATCCACTTTAGAATTACCTCCTGCTAGTATATGGAATAATATATGCAAAATAGCATTAACAGAAGACAAACCTATTATGCTTGATTATTGGGCTGATTCATTGGAAAAAAAAGTAGTTATTGGTGTCAAAGAAAATAAAGAAAAATTACTAGTAAAAAACAGCGAAGAATATACTAGTCCTATTGCTAAAATTTTTAAAATGGATAACGTTTATATAATTTGTACAGAAAATTCTCTTTATTTAGCGTCATCTAGTATTGAATCTAGAAAAATTTCTTCATAATTTAAATACTTAATTAATTAAATAAATATAATACTCTATAGTATAATCATTTTTATTATAAACTATTTTTTTTGTATATTCTAGATTTAAGTATTTACATAAATGTCTTAATATTGTAGTTAATGTGTTAAATTTTATATTACGTTCTAGAAAATATTTTTTAGAGTCTCGATAAAATTCCAATAAATCTTTTATAAAATTGTCCAATTTATTGTTTATTTTATATTTTTTAAAAATTTCATTATTTAATATAAAATAATTATTTTCATACATACAGTACTCTGTTAAAAAATTTATTAAAATTTTTTTTAACTTTTCATCATCTATTTTTTTTTTTAAAATACTACCCATTATATATATCAATTATTTTAAATTATTTTTAATTATTATCATTTAGTATTGTTATTATATTATTAGTTAAAAAATATATTTCAATATCATCTTCATGTATATTATAAAAAATATTTATATATTTTAAAATTACTTCTATTATTTTAAATATTGCATCTTCTTTTAGATTAATATCATATGTTTTTAAATATATTATTATACTTTCTAATATATCAATTATTGAAAATCCATTATTTATAATTGATATTATTAATACACATGCTTCTTTATATTGTTTTTTTTTACACAATTCAAAATATTGATAAAATTCTGATAATATTATACTACTATTTAAATTTTCCAGTTTATTTTTATTATTACATAACAATCTAAATTTCTCAAAATAATTTATTAAATTTGAAATAGAATAATTTGATATCTTAATTAAATTTTTAATTTCTTTTTCTTGTAAATTTAATTTTTCTTCTTTATTTATTTTATTAGCTATAGTTAATAAAAAAGGTATTTCTATTTTCTCTATTTCAATAACTTCTAATAAATCTATAATAGAATTATGAATTTTTAGTATATTACTAGAAGTAATAATAAAATTTATAGATGGATATTTATTAATAACATTATAAAATAAATTTTGTATAGATTCATTGAAAATATCTAGATCTTCTATTAGTATAGTTTTTTTTATATTATTATTTGTTAATGTATCACAAAAATTTTTTAAATTATTTTTATAGTAGTTTAATCCTTGATCTTTTAATAAATTTATATACAAAATATTTATATTACTATTTTCTAAATAAACATTATTCAATATAATATCGACTAAACTTGATTTTCCTGAGTTTATTGAACCAATTATTAATAAATTTAATTTATTTAATTTTATTAATTGTTTTAATAATTTATTTGTATTTTCATTTAAATTTATTTCATCTATTGATTTTGGTTGGTATTTATTTAATAATAATTCCATAATATTTAATAAATGTTAAAATATTTAAGTATTATTATTTTATTTTAAATATAATTTTTATTTAATAATGTTAAAAAATTATTATGAAATATTATGTGTCAATGAAAATTCTAGTATAGATGAAATAAAACGATCATATAGAAAACTATCCATAAAATATCATCCCGATAAAGATAAAACTAACAATGATGATAAATATTTTAAAAAAATTACTCAAGCTTATGAATATATAACAAATAATTATAAATATCAATTAAATGAAACTAATAAAGAAACAAATAAAGAAACTTACAAAAATAATGATTTAATAAATAATAATAACAATAATCAAATTGTTAATTATAATTTTAATGATAACAATAATTATTTAAAAAATAAAGAAAATATACTAGTTGACTTAAATATAACATATTATCAATCTTATTATGGTACTTCTATTCCTATTAATATTAAAAGAAAAATCATTGTTAATAATATAATCCAATTTGAAAATGAAACTATATATATACAAATACCAAAAGGAATTGATAACAATGAAATTATAACTATTCAAAATAAAGGTAACTATTTTGAAAATTTTTTTACAGATATTAAAATAACTATAAAATTATTACCTGAAAAAAATTTTACCAGAAATGGTTTAGATATTATTTATATAAAAAATTTATCATTTAAAGAATCACTAACAGGTTTTTCTTTTGAAATACAACATTTTAACCAAAAAAGTTATAAAATAAATAATATAAATGAAATTTTTACAAATAATACAGAAAAACAATTTAAAAATTTGGGATTTCAAAGAGAAGAATTTACTGGTAATTTAATAATAAAATTTATTGTAGATATACCACAAAATTTAAATATTGAAACCATAAATAAATTAAAAGAAATATTATAAATTAAAAACATCTTTAATATAATAATAATATGCAAAATATAGAAAATATTGACTTAGATATTAATAATTATAATTATCAAGATATTCTAGATTTATTTAAACTTAATCATAATTTTAATAAAACTCAAATTAAAAATGCAAAACAAATTGTCTTATCAATGCATCCTGATAAATCAAAACTAGATAAAAAGTTTTTCCTATTTTTTAGTAAAGCATATAAAATTTTATTGTCTGTTTATGAATTTAGAGAAAAAACTAATCAATCCCAAAATTTATCATTACCGAAAGAAGAAATAGAATATTTAGCTACTAAAGATGAATATAATCAAAAAATTATTGACAATTTGAGAGAAAATAATAAATTTACAGATGGTAATTTTAATAAATGGTTTAACAAAATGTTTGAAGCAATAAAATTAAATAATGATTACAATGACCAAGGTTATGGTGATTGGCTAAAAAATAATAATGATAATAATAATGATAATCTAAATTGTAATAATTTAAATGAAATTAATGAAAAAATTAACATAAAAAAACAATTTTTGAGAGAAAATCAATTAGCAAAATTTTCAGGAATAAGTGAATTTAATAATACAAGTTATTGTGATATTACTAATTCCAAACCCCAAGAATATTCATCTGGATTATTTAGTAAATTTCAATTTGAAGATTTAAAAAAAGCTCATGAAGAATCTATTGTTCCAGTTACAGATGATG
>MDTC01268848.1_pt1 | contig 10403 bp, 11 predicted proteins | sample 811181 | NCBI WGS metagenome assembly MDTC01 (sample SAMN05326644, study PRJNA326480) | marine metagenome | isolation source: seawater | place: Pacific Ocean: North | collected 2011
GGCGCTGAAGGACTTAACTTCCGAGTTCGGAATGGGATCGGGTGTGGCCCCTTCGCAATAATTACCAGGCAGGAACTTATATTATTTTTAAAATAATATGTAAATAGAATAAAATCAGCTTTTTTGCAGGCCATTATGGTGGGCGTGATAAGAATCGAACTTATGACCTCTACGATGTCAACGTAGCGTTCTACCATTGAACTACACGCCCTTCGTTAAACCATACTTTCTTAGTGAATGAAAAGAAATAAAAATAATAGAAAAAACATTATCTAAAAAATTAAGTTTATTAAATTTTTTATTATATTTCCATAGATAGAAAATGCTTTTTAATTTGTTTTGTGACCGAGATTTTTCTAAAATTCTATAATATGCATGTGATTTATTAAATTTTTTTGCAATTAAATTCTTGTTATTTTTCAAAATTTCACATTTAAAAATATAATCTTCATGTCTTTTTAAATCTTTAAAACGAATATTTTTAATTAGTTTTTGACTCAATAAAAGTGTTGAAGTATTTATTGAAGTATTTTTTATAAAACTTGAAAAAGTAAAATTACTAGGAACATTACTTTTCCCTAATTTTTTAATACCTCTTTTATTTTGAAAAAATGATATGTAATCTGTGTACGTAAAATCTAAATTATTTTTTAACATATATTTTATTTGAGAATTTAATTTATTTTTTGGCCAATAATCATCCGAGTCTAAAAAAGCAACATATTGAGATTTAGACTTTGAGATTCCAAGATTTCTACAAAAACCTGGGCCTTTATTATTTTTTAAAAAAAATATATTTACTTTTGCCTTTTTTTTGTATCTTTTCAATATTCTTTTAGAATCGTCATGTGAATTATCATCAATAATATATAATTTCCAATTTTTATAGGTTTGATTAATTACGGAATTAATTGATGCACTTAGATACATTCCTTTATTATAATTAGGAATAATTATATCTATTTTTGGTTGCTTATTTTTTTTTCCCATTTAAATGCAGATTTTAAGATAATTTTAATATTATTATATTTTGGTTTCCAATTAAAAATTTTTTTAATTTTTCTACAATCAGCTACTACTTTTTCTGTATCTCCTTTTCTTCTCGGGCCAAATTTATATTTTATTGGTTTTTTTAAAATCTTGTTTAGTGAGTTTATAATTTGTAAAATAGAAAAACCTATACCATAACCGCAGTTCAAAATTTGGGACTTTTTATATTTAATTAAATATATAATCGATTTAACATGCAAGTCTGCTAAATCCAAAACATGAATAAAATCTCTAATTGTAGTTTTGTCTTTTGTTTTAAAATTTTTACCATTAACTATTAAAAATTTTTTTTTTTTAGTTGCAACTTCACATGCTACTTTAATTAAGTGTGATGAATTTTTATCTATCAGTCCCGATCTTAACTTAAGATCCGCCCCAGCTACATTAAAATATCTTAAAATTATGTAATTTATCTTTTTTTCTTTCGATTTTTTTTTAAGATACTTTTCAACTTTAAGCTTAGACCTTGCATAAGGATTTATTGGTCTTAGTTTGTCATTTTCAGAGAAATTTTTATTTCGTTTACCCTTTCCATAAACAGAAGCAGTTGAAGAAAAGATAAAATTATTTAAATTATTTTTGATACAATTATCAATGAAAGACTTAGATTTTAAATAATTAAATAAATTATATTTTTTAGGGTACCTAACTGACTCTTCTACCTTTATAAGTCCTGCGAAATGTATCACTGCATCAAAACTGTTTTTTTGAATAATCTTCTCTATTTTTAAATCATCGCCAATGTCACAATTATAAAATTTTGCTTTTTTTGGAATTAACTTTTTTGTTCCTGTAATTAAATTGTCGATAACAGAAACATTATGACCTTTATCTAATAATGTGAGAACTGTATGACTTCCTATATAGCCAGCTCCACCTGTAATTAAAATATTCATTAGAATTAAGTTTCACCAATTATTTTTTTTGACATAAATTCTGGGGTAAAGAAAACTATTAAAAGTTTTATCTTATTAAAATTATTAGGATATCTTAAAATTTTTAGAAGCAATGAAAAACTTCTTCTATTCTTAACCTTTGTAAGATTTGAAAAAAAACGCTCCCATTCCTCTAAAACCACTAAATTGCTATTCTTTCCTAATATTCTTTTTTTTGAAATTTCTTTGAACCATTTGCTGAATTGATCTGATTTTGTTTTATAATATTTTCTCTGCATTTGATTCTCGTGTTGTCTATAAATACCTACTACTTTTTGAACTGCAGCAAATTTATACTTTAATGAAAATCTTAGAACAAAATCAAGATCTCCAAGATAATTATATTCAGTTTTGAAAATTTTCGAGCGGCTGAGAAATTTTTTTCTTAACATAATTGTTAATAGCCCTACGCTATAAAATTTTAAAAGATTATTTGTGATGTATCCTTCAGGTAATTGTTTTTTTGTGATTAACTGTTTTCTTCTTAAAAAGCTATATTCATTAATTTTTAAATATTTTCCATAAACTAAACCAACTTTAGGATCTTTAAATTTTTTTTTTTGAAGAAATAATTTATTTGAACACCATAAATCATCTGCATCTAAAAAAGCAATGAATTCACCCTTTGCCTTTTTAATGGCTGAATTTCTTGATTCATATAAACTGACTTTTCTTTTTCTAAAAAAGTATTTTAATCTTTTATCTTTAAAACTTTTAAATATTTGAGCACTTTTGTCAGTTGAATTATTGTCCCAAAAAATCAATTCCCATTTCTTGTAGCTCTGGTTTAAGACACTTTTGATCGCTTCTCTTAAAAAAGTTTCCCCATTATGACAATTCATAATTATAGAAACTAAATTCTTTGTCTCCATGATAGATTAGTTTTTATCTTTTAATTAGGTGGATACTCAGTTTTGCCAATGATCAAGTCTACTAAAGATAATAAAAGCATTTGATGTACATTTTCTATGTGGTTGTATGCCTTGCTGTTAACCCAAAAATTAATATCACCAAGATTGTTTAGCTTATTATTTTTATCGTTACCCGTGAAAGTAATTATTGAATTTAACTTTTTATTTCTTGCCGATTTGGCACCATTTACCATATTTTCTGAATTTCCTCCTGCCGAGATAAGGATTACGCTATCATCTTCGTCTCCGTAAAATTCTATAGCTTTAGCTACCCAATGTTCATATCCAAAATCATTAGAAAAACAAGTTAGTAAATCAGACTCATTATAATTGGTACATCTTACTCCAGCATTTTTTGTAAGATCAACGCTAAAGTGGCTTGCGATAGCAGCGCTTCCTCCATTTCCAAATATCATTGTTTTTTTTTTATTTTGGTGAGTTTTTAATAAAATTTCTTTTACTTTTACAAGATCTCCAAAATACTTATCATTTCCAATTAAATCTTGTAATTGTTTGAAGTAATTTTTTAAAAATTCGTTATCTTTCATTTTTTTTTTTGCACAAATTTTTTTGCTATTTCCTCAGACCAAAATTCTGCATTTTTTTCAGTTATTCTTACATCGTATTTTGTAGGTTTTACAAATATATTATTGGTATCCTCGAATCTACCTTTTTTTATGGTATCTAGCCAAATAATAAAGTCAGGATTAAAAAGTTTTCTTGCATCTGGAGTAGGGCAAATAAAATCGGCTACTACTATGAAGCCTTTTTTGTTAAAATTCTCTGCAAGATTTGCCATTCTTGTTGCCTGTCTTTCTCTTCCTTTTTCTGAAAAATCAAAATCATTAGCATCTTTTCTTACTTGATCTGCATTTAGCCATTTTGCGTTAATTTTTTTAACCAGTTTAGATGCTAATGTTGTTTTTCCAGCTCCAGGTAATCCCATTATTAAGATTTTCATTTTCATGAGGATTTGTTTTTATTTATTATTTTTATATTCTATTTTTTCAATTTTATCTGGAATATTAGAGTAAAAATATTTAGTTATTTCCTCATTGAATAAATTCTTCCACTCTCCTACCTCTCCTTTTCGTAGTGTACTCCTTATACGTCCGTGAGTTTTTAAATTTTCCGATAAAGAAAGTGTTTTATTTCTGTATTTACTAATTTTTTTTTCTATTTCATTTGATGAAAATTCTCTGAAATCAACATATTTTAAAATACTTTTAATATAATTTATTGGATTCTCTTTGTAATCTTCAAACCATAAAATTAAATAATTTCTTTCTTTTGCAACCTTTAACCAATTTAATATCCAATAATAATAGTATCTCAGTGCATCAGGTTCTTTCGGATTTTCTTTTTCTTGAAGAGAAACTAAAAAACCTTCTGTAAACGCTAAATTTTTTAATTTTTGATGAAGCCAATGCTTTTTGTCAGCAAGAATATGAAAATATCTACTTATTAGCATATCTCTTAAATCTCTGAGCGAAATTATAATTTTTAGGTTATTATTTATTGCAATATCCTCATATTTTTTATCATAATGGGTATGTGTCTTAAGAAATGTATATTTTGTTTTTGAATAATTTTTAAACATTTCATTAGATATCCCATGATCATGATCAAGTTTCCCCGTATAATAAACTCTATTAAAAGAATTGTTTTGCCTCACATATGGTAAGTTATCAAAGATTTGTTCTACTAGAGTTGTGCCAGATTTAGGTAAACCGGCACACCAAACAAAATGATATTTTGATTTAAAATTTTTACAGGATAAATCCTTTTTATAGTCAACTCTTATCCATTTTAATGTTTGAATAGGTCTTGTAAGTAAAGACTTAATTATTTTAATAAAATAAAAAAAATATTTTTCAATCATAGGTCAACATTGTAGTATTTATCAAAAATTTTTTCATCTTTACCAAAATTAATAAAGTTATTTTTTTTTGATAAAAAATATTTAAAAGTGTTATTTGTAATTTTTTCAACTTTTAATTCAGGCCACATTTTATCAGAGTAAGAGTCAAATATTGGGTCAAAACAAATATGATAAACATTTAAGTTTTTTTCTAAGGCAACTATAACGCTAGTCGTTGAACCAATAAAGATTGAAGTTTTGTTCTTTACATTATTAAGTTTACTTTCATGTTTTGCCAGTAAAATCTCAATTTCTTTTTTTAACCTTAATTGTTTTTTCATATCTGCGCAGACTGGATGTATTTTGACTTTTAAATTACCTAAAGAATTTGTTTTTATGTTTTCTAATAAATTAGTAAGACTATCGATTACTATCTTCGAATTTGAAATTTTCCATGGAAAAAAAATTGTGTTTTCAAATTTTTCTTTTGAGTTATTTTTATATCTTAAAGAGGGTACAATTTTGATTTTTTCAGATGGCCAGTCTAAATAATTTATTAGGTAATTTTTTTGACTTTTTCCGTTAACAAAAAGTAAGTCTGGAGAACCCTCTCTGTAAAGTAAATTTAATGGATTTGCATGAGGAGCGGAATGATCATAACCAATGATATTGATTTTTGGATTTATATTTTTTGAAAATAAACATAGCTGCTGTTGAAAAGTAATACCCTCATATGGAAAAAAAATTTTAGTAATACTCTTAAAATCAATATTATTTTTCAAAGAAAATATTAATTTTTCACCGAATTTAGATGCCCCTGAATAGTTGAAAAAAGAAAATTGCCTTTTGAGTAATATAAAATCTAAAGATTTAATAATAAACAAAAAAAAGTTTTTAAGAAAAAATGTTTTTTTTCTTCGAAGCAAAATTAAGTTTGAGTCGATTTGATTTGGTATATCTTTATCCGTGTAAATTATTATAAAAATATATTCATTATAGAATTTTGAGTTTATTTTAAAATATCTATCAGTATAAGAACCATCTGATCTGAAATCAGTTAAGGATGCATTAGAAAATATTATTTTGTTTTTTTTATTAATCTCAAATTTATTAATAATTTCAATACTATCAGTAGTAAATGCAAAATAAAAATCTTTAAATAAAATTTTTACGAAGTTTAGAATGTTCGAAAATTTCAGTATTTTGTATTTGAGAAATTCAAATCCTAAATTATCACCCCAAGTAGCAATAAAAGTATAGGCACTAGAACCCGTATTTATTTTTTTTTCTTTAAGTCTGTTAGAGAATTTTTTAAGTTCTCTTACAGAATTCAACTGTAAAGATCCAATATCCATGTTTCTTTTTTTTATTATAAAAATTTTAATTTTGTAATAAATTTATAATCTTCTTGAAATAGCTTATAGGCCCCAGTGTAATTCTTAAATAATTTTTAAAAGGAGTTCTGTTAGAAATCAAAATGTTATTTTTTTTCGAATAATTCAATATTTTACTTTTATATTTTTTTAAATTGACAAGTAAAAAGTTTGCATGAGACTCATAATAGTCGAGATCTTTAGCTCTTAATATTTTGATTAATTTTTTTTTTGTTTCATTAGTCTCTGTAATATATTTTTTTACAAGATCATTTCGTGTTAGAATAAGCTTAGCTGCTTCTACAGCAACAGCATTTATTTCGTACATTGGCTTAAGTTTACTCAAATATTTGATGTTTTTCTCATTGGAAGCAACAAATCCGACTCTTAAACCTGCTAAACCAAAAATTTTTGAAAAAGTTCTTGTAATAATTAAATTTTTATATTTTTTTATAAAATTTAAAGCAGTCATCTTGCAAAAACCAAAATATGCTTCATCTATTACAATTGGAATTTTAAATTTTTTTGCCTTTTTTATAATCTCAATTAAATTTTTTTGGCTAATTACAGTTCCAGAGGGGCTATTAGGATTAGACAAGATTATAAGCTTTAATTTCTTATTAATACTTTTTAATAATTTAATAAAATTTAGATTTAAATTTTTGTCATAACCAATTTTAACAATATTTAAGTTCGCTAACTTACAATAAATTGAAGTCATAGCAAAAGTTGGGTGTAATATCAGAACTTTATCTTTTTTATTAGTATAAGCCTCTATTATAGTTCTTAAAGCATTATCAATTCCAGCAGTTAATAGAATATTTTCTTTTTTAATATTATTTTTTTTTGCAATTAATTTTATTAATGGCCCAACCTCAGGGTAAGCCGTTAACAAATCTGAATTAATTTTAGTTCTTATATTTTTTAAAAAACTTTTGCTAAATTTATCTATTTTTTCATTTTTATCTAATCGTATTTTTTTATATCTTGAAAAATTCAAAATTTTACTTCTTTGAACTTGATTAATATAATTTTTTATTTGCATTAAATTTGTACACAAGATCTACAAGGAATTAGTTCAGATCTTTTTTTGTTTAAATGTTTGTCTCTTAAATTGTTGTACTCTTCTGAATTCCAAGCTTTTGTTACTGATAGATCGTTAATATTTCCAACTTTTAAATTAGATTTATAATCAACATCACAAGGATTGATTTTGCCATCCCACCAAATAAACATTCTTCTCCACAAATCAGAACAACTCTCCTTGATATCGTTTGGGTCTTTTTCATAATTATTCTCCCAAGGATTGTAATCTACGAAGGCAACTTGATCGACTAAATCACCCCACAATTTTTCCATGTCTTCAAACTTTTGATCGGATTTAAATTTTACTCCAGATACTCTTGTTATAATTCTGCTAGATTTAAAATATTTTTCTTTAATAGAATTAAACATTTTTATATTTTTGAGAGTGGTTTCAAGTTTTCCGTTGACTCTCAATTCGCTATATAATTTTTCATCTGCTGCATCAGCTGAAAATACTAAAGTTTTCACGTTACTTTCTAAAATTGAGTGACATTTTTTTTCAGTCAACAAAGATGCATTAGTATTAATCTTCACATTCAAGAATTTATCAGAAGTGTATTTGATCATTGTATCAAAATCTTTTGAAACCAGCGGCTCACCTCTAGAAGCTAAAGTTACAAATTCTACATTTTTTTCCAGCTCATCAATAATTTTTTTAAATAATTCAATTTTCATTGTTCCCATAAATCCATTTTTTTTATTCGTAAATGTTTTGTCCGTCTCAAAGCAAAATACACATCTAAAATTACAAATAGAGGATGGCTCTATTTGAACAAGTGGTGGAAAATTATCTATAATTTTTTTTTGTGGGTAAATTTCATATCTATAACGATGAATTAAATATTTTAGTACATCTAAATTTTCAAAGGTATTCAATTCTGCTATTGAATTTTCTTTAAGAGTGAAGCAAAAATCTGATTTCTTATTTTCTGAAAATAAATCATCTAGTACAATTTTAAGTAGTTTCTGATTTTCAGTAGAAAAATTATTATCTAATTTTTCTGAATTTTCTTTAAAAATTCTATAAATTTTTTCAAGAATTTTTTTTAATGATGAATTTTTAGAAATTTTCAATTCTTGAAAACTTTGAAATTTTTTAAAAACTTTATTTTTTTCCATATTTTTTAATCCAATATTCTAATATTGGTAATTGCCATTCGAAATCTAAGTCAAATCCACCAATAGATTTAATTGCACCTATTTTTCTGCCCATCCACTTTTGTGGCAATATACCATTTTGCATTTGCTCTAGACATTTTGGTCTTACTACTGAGACTGACATATCTGCGTAAAATACATCTCCTTGCGAATCTCGATCGCAATTAATTTTTACATTTCTTGAATATTTTTTGAAAGGGATAAATGGTTCAAGCATACCTTTTTTATTTAACTTTCTAGCCCGCACCGGACTCCACATGTTATATATTGAGGTTGAAACTGCAGAGTCTAAATTTTTATTCTTTCTCAACATTGAGATACCTTTTTTAATCAATTTGCCGTTAATTGTTCCAGCGTTAGCCATTAAAAGAACAATAAGTTCTATAGATTGATTTTTTTTTTCTAGTTGATTTTTTATCTTATAATAAGCATCACGATAAACATCCTCACCAAGTGCTTTAGAATTAGATAAACTTTTAGGCCTATCTAAAAAAGTAACATTGTATTTTTTTGTTTTTTTTTTAATCTCCGGGCAATCAGTTGAAACATATATTTTTTTAATTTCTTTTGTTTTTCTAGCAGCTATTATTGGATACTCACATAAACTTTTACCAAGGATTTTAATCAAGTTTTTTTTAGGATAACCGACACTGCCTGCTCTTCCTATCATTAAAGCTACAATCATTTTATTTTTTTCCTTTCTTTTATAAGTTTTTTAATTTCGTTTTTAAAATTTTTGTATTTGTTTAATAATAAATTTTTACCTTTTCTTGGGTGAAAAATTTTTGGTTCATTAACATAATGGCCTTCTATTTCAAGATTTTTAAAACTCAATTTTTTTTTGTAATTAAATATCTTAGCAATAAGTTTCATCACTTTAATTATTTTGACTTTATTTTTACCTGTTATATTTAAATATTCATTATCATATTTTGAGCTTAAAGCTTTAATGCATGCTAAGCAGGCATCTTCTACATGAATATATTTTCTCGCGGCAATTTTTTTCCCCTTATAATTTAATTGATTGGTTTTAAGAAAATTATCTATTATGTAGTTGATGCCATTATTTTTGCCCGCATTTGGACCATACAAAGAACCGAATCTTAGAATAGTAAAAGAGAGATTATATTTTTTCCAAAACTTTTCTATATAATCTTCAGCAGCTTTTTTACTTGAACCATAAAAACCACCTTGCTCACTGTTAGCGTATATTGAACTTGCATGGATAAATTTTTTTATTCTGAAATTCTTAGATATTATAAGTGATTTTATAGTTCCAATAATATTTATGTTTGCTGTCTCCAAAGGTTTATTTTTAGCAATGTCTAAATCAGCTAAAGCGGCAAAGTTAAAAACATATTTAGATCCCCTTATCGCTTTTATGAGTTTATTTTCATTTAAAATACTCCCTTTAATGAATATTTGATTTTTTAAAAGAGGTCTTTTTTTTTTTGTGTCTAAAACGGTTACTTTATATCTATTATTTTTTGCTAAAAGATCTGCTAAAACTGATCCTAAAAATCCGCTTCCACCTAATATTGTAATTTTTGTCATTAAGAATTAAGAATTGATAAAATTTTTTCTTTAAAATTCTTTTCAAAATCTTGTTTAAAAATATAATTTTCAAAATTTATTTCTTGCATGTTTGATATCTTTTTTAATAAAAGTTCTAATTCCTCCTGTTTGTTAATATAATACACTGCAGAATTATCAATCTGTGGTTTTTCACTACTAATATGTTTATAACCTTTTTTTGTATCAAACAAAATTACAGGCACCTTTGAATTAAGAGCATCTTCTATTGTGCTTGAAGAATAACTAATTAAAGATGAAGATTTTGATAATAATAAATCGATTGATTTATTTGAAAATTTTAGACTCTTAAAATTTTTTTTAAGCTTTGAAGTACAATTTTTAATTGTCGGATGAGGTTTTATAGTTATATTCAAAAAATTTTTTTTTGCGATTTCATCTAGTACTGAAAGCATATTCCAATATTCATAAAACATTTCCACGCCAAGAAATTGTA
>MDTC01269152.1_pt1 | contig 10402 bp, 7 predicted proteins | sample 811181 | NCBI WGS metagenome assembly MDTC01 (sample SAMN05326644, study PRJNA326480) | marine metagenome | isolation source: seawater | place: Pacific Ocean: North | collected 2011
AAGGTCCGCCAACAGTTCCTGGCATTGGTATATTGGTTCTAGAATAATCCTTATTACATTTTTTAATTATTTCACTACCATTAAAACCTAAATTATGACATATTCTCCCAAATTCATTTCCAATACTAAAATTTATATCTCTATAAGTGTTATCAAACAATTTGATTGCCTCTGCTTTTTCAAATTGGTCTACGTGAATAATATTTTTATTGAAGACAGAAAAAAAATTATTAACAATTTTTTTTGAATATATATTTTCTGTTGCAATTATTTGAGGATTTAAGCTAAGTTCTTTTATTGCAGCTCCTTCAATTGTTCTCTCTGGACAAAAAGCAAAATTAATTTTTTTATTAAATTTTCTTTTTAATTTTCGAGTTGTGCCAATCTTTACTGTTGATCTTAAAATGATTATTGACTTATCATTTTCTAAGTTTTGTTCAACTTCATTAATTACATTAAAAATTGATTTTAAAAAAATTTTATTTTTTATAATTGGTGTTCCAATGGTAATAATATTTATAGATTTTTTTATTATTTTATAATTTAACTTTTTACTTATAGTAAATTTTTTTTTCTGGATGGCATTTTTGATTATTTTATTAATTTGAGGCTCTATGAAATGAGCTTTTTTTTTTTCATTTAGTGAAAATAAGATTTTATTATCAATTTCAAACCCATTGACCTTAAAACCGTTATTCAATAGTTTTGCAGCTAAAGTTAATCCGACATATCCTAAGCCAAAAATATTTATATCAAAATCTAATTTATTTTTAAGGTTCATAATTTTTATTTGTAATTTATAATTATATTTATACTAAAACTTGAACATTAATAGAGTTTATTAAATATAATTCTTTTAAATTATGTAATCTAAATTTTTACTCAAATCTCATTGAAGATATTATAACAAAAAGAATTGAATATTACTAAAACCTAATCACCTTTTCATTTTTTATAATGTAGTCACATAAATGGTCTATTTATAGATTTGTATTGTACGTAAAGCTTTGAAGTTTTTTCAAAATTATAACTAGCAAATCTATTGCAAAGAACTCTTTATTTTAAACTTCAAAGAATTGTATTTTTAATAAAATAGAGATACACATATTATTCTAAGTTGTAAATTAATAAATAATTGATAATTATCATAAATAATTTTTATTTGATGAAAACTATTTTACTTTTCGGATCATCAGGCTTTATTGGAAAAAATCTTCTACACTTTCTTAAAATAGAAAATTACAAAATTTATAATCCAAATAGTAAAAATGTAAATTTATTAAACTTTAATTCCCTAGATAAGTATTTAGGAAAATTACCAAAAATTGATTTAATAATAAATTCAGCCGCTAAAATAGGTGGGCTTGGATATATGATTGATGAACCTGAAAAAATCTTTGTTGAAAATAGTCAAATAATAGTAAATTTAGTTAGAGCAACAAAAAAATATAAAATTGAAAATTATCTAGCATTAGGATCTGCTTGTTCGTACCCGGATAATACAAAAAAATTAATGATAGAAAAAAATTTTTGGAATGGAAGAATAAATAATAAAATTGAGCCTTATGGTATGATTAAAAAATTTGAGTTAGCAGGCTTAAACTCTATGAAGCTAAAATATCAAAAATTTAATTACTTCTATCCAATATTAGCTAATGTATATGGACCAGGTGATAATTTTGATCCTAACCACAGCCATGTTCTGGGTGCATTAATAACAAAATTTGTTGAAGCAAAAAAACTTAATTATAAAAAAGTATCTATTTGGGGTGCAGGTTTGGCAATTAGAGATTTCGTGTTTATTGATGATGTATCAAAATTAATATGTAAAATATTAAAAAATGATAATTTGAAAAACAAAATTGTAAATATTACAAGTGGTGAAAAAGTTACAATTAAACAACTTGTAAATCTAATAAAAAAAATTACAAAATTTGATGGAAAAATTGAATGGGATAAATCTAAGCCTGAAGGTATAAAATTTAAGGCATTATCTGATAAAAAAATGAAATATTATAAATTAAATTCTTCAGTAAATTTAGTAAATGGTATTAAAAAAACTGTAAATTGGTATTTAAAAAAGTATTAAATTATTTTTTTTGTTATTTTGCCGTTCTTAAAATGTATTAAATATGGGTAAGGAAGTGGAACAATAAATTTTACACCACTTTTAAGTAAATTTATTTCTCTTTTAATCAGCTCTTTAATATAAAAATAAGGTAATACAAAAAAGTATTCGGGTTTTTTATCCCTAATTACTTGCTCAGAATAAATTTTTACTAAAGTTCCATTCATATAAAGCCCATCTTTATTTTTATTCCTATCGGATGCACCAATAAAATTTTTGTAATTTAAATTACAAAATTGCATTATAGTATTGCCTCTAGTGCTTGCGCCAAGAATTGCAATTTTTTTCTTCTTTTTATTTTGTATAAGGATAAATTTTTTGAGCTTGTCTCTGATAATTTTTATTCTGGAAATAAGTGTTTTCATTTTTTTAAAGTCATTTAATCCATCTCTTTTTTCTTTATTCAAAATTTTTTTAATTTCTTTAACATTTTTTTTCTTTTTCGATATAATCAATCTAATACTTCCTCCATTAATAGTTGAAAAATCGACTTTATTAATAAATAAAGAATTTCTGTCTAAAATTCTTTTCAAAGTAGTTAAAGAATAATAACAAACATGTTCGTGAGCAATTGTATCTAAAATATAATCTTTCATCAAAGATCCTAAATAGTTTAACTCCAAAAACCAAACTCCTTTTTCTGATAAACTATTTTTGATATCATCAGCAAAACTATTTGGATTTTCTAAGTCATAAAACATTGCTACACTCGTAATAATATCAAATTTATTGGAAATCTTATTTTTATTTAAGATAGATTTTGAAAAAAAATCATTTACAAATTTATAACCTTTTTTTTTAAAGATTTTTTTTGCCGGATCAATACCAACAATATTTTTTTTTTTTGTAATTTGACTAAACTTTTCCATTAAAGTGCCATCATTGGCTCCAATATCAAGAACTTTTGGATTATCAAATTTTTTGAAATTATTAACATAACTTACAACAGAATTTAGATGGTCCGTCATTGTTTGATTTATACCAGACTCATACCAATAGTCTCTGAACATCAAATTCGGATTTGTAGAATTTAAAAGTTGAACCAATTTACAATCTCCACACATATATAAATCTAGTGGAATTTTGTATTTGGGTTTTTCTTTTTTTTTTAAAAAAATGCCAGTGATAGCCATTTTTCCAATAGAAAATAAAAAATCTTTTTTTGAAATTTTTTTATTGCACGATCTACACTTTTTTATTGTTGTGTAGGGTTTAATCATGCATTACCCCATTCATTGGTTCTATCAATATATGGTACAATTTTTTTTAGCTCATCAATTCCATATTTAATTGAGTAATTTAATTTAAAGCCTAAATCTGATACTTTTTTATATGACACTTCATAATTTCTTGCGTCTGGATCTTCACCCTTACCATTATCAATAATTAGACAATCTGGTATCTCTTTATTAATCATTTGTGCAATCTCTAACTTAGTATAATTTAATTCATCTCCACCAATATTATATTTTTGACCTTTCATTTTATCAAAGTTATCTAGTGAAAAAACCAGCGCATTAACTGCATCTCTACAATGTATAAAAGTTCTTTTAAAATGTGATTGATATAAAATAAGGTGCTTTTCGTGAATAGCTTTATTAACAAAATCATTAACAAGCAAATCTAGTCTCATTCTTGGTGAGAGACCAAAAACAGTAGCATATCTCAGTATAACAGATTTGTCATTCTCAAAAAATCTTTCAGCTTCCGCTTTAGTTCTACCATATAAAGTAAGTGGTGATATTGGTGAATCTTCTGTGCATATATTCTGAACTCTTCCATATGTTGAGCCTGTTGAGGCAAAAATTATTTTTTGATCCTTAGATAAATTCTTAGAAGCATTTTCAGAACCTAATAAATTAGTACTTTCAGCAAATTCAGGATTATTCAAACATGCTGGAAACCCAACCACTGCAGCTAAATGAAATATTACATCAGCTTTTGATTTATATAAATTAAGATTTTTTTCATCTCTAACGTCGCCTTTAACTACTTTTAATTTTGGATTGGATATTAAGTGTAATATCGGTCTAACACCATAAACAAATTGGTCAAATAATGTTACTTCATAATCTCTATCTAATAGTTCTTCTAACAAAATACTTCCTAGATAACCTGCGCCTCCTGTAACCAAAACTTTTAATGTCATATATTTTTTTAATTTTTATAAGTTAATTTTTTAATTAATACTTCATAATTTAAATTTTACAACTAGATCATCCATATAGCTCATATCCTCTAAATAGTCATTAAAATATTTTTCTTTGAAATATTTTTTTTGAACTAAACTTTTTAATAACATAATACTAGAAGCTAAGCTTTTTGAATTTTCTGGTGAAAATTTAACTCCTATCTTATATCTATTAATAATTGCATTAAAAGGATAAAAATCAGGCATTACAACAGGTTTTGATGATTGAATACTATTAATCAAAACGCCACTTGATAGGTTGGTATAAGATCTTCTGTAAGGCAAAACGACTGCGTTAACTGATTTGAACAATTTATACATTTCTATATTTGATATAAATCCGTTAATTATTTTTATATTTTTATGTTTTGTGTCAAATTTATAAGAAAAGTTTAATGTATTATGATTACCTGCAATTATAATTTGTATATTTTTTTCTAAATATCTTAAAGATTCAATTAAAATATCTACTCCTTTTCCGTAAAACATATTTCCAAAATATAATATCTTAAAATTCTGAAGTCTTAATTTTTTTTTATTAGAGAATTTCTTATGCGGATGATATATTGGCTCAGATGTAAAAAATATTTTTTTTTTAATATCTTTATTAATTGAAAACTTTTTTGGAATTTTGGTATATTTATTGAGAGCTGAATGAATAGCCAGACTTTTTACTTTATTTACCAACAAAAGTTTTTTTAAAATTGTTAACCTACCTATAGATTTTGAGAACAACTCAAAAGACATTGTTGAAAGATATATTTTAAAATTATAATTAATACTTATAATTGTGGAATACAGATATTCAGGAAATAATAATCTTGGGATAAACACTCTGGAGATATTTTTTTTTTTAGCAAATAATAGAAAATTTTCATATATTCTTGGATCATATATTTTAAAAAAATAATCAAGATCTTCTTGAACAATACAATATGTATTTTTTATTTTTATTTTACTTTTATGATATAAAAAAACTTGATAATTTTTTTTCAAAAAACTTTTAATTATATCATCAATGTAAATTTTCATAAAACCATCATAATGATGAATAAAAATTAAGATTTTCTTTTTCATTTATATATTATGATTTATTATAATCTGCTTAATGATTTTCTTATAATTCAAGTAATAATCATTTTTAAATTTCAACATAATAAGTAAAAATAAGTATTAATTATTAGTATCCATTTGAAAATTGTTATTATCTTTAATCAACTCTGAAAATGTTCCTTCCTTTTTTAATTTACCATCTTCTAATAAAAAAATTTTATCACACTTCTTTACAGTGCTCAAACGATGAGCAATTAAGATAATAGTGATATTTTTACCAAGGTTGTTAATAGCATCCATAACAGCTTGTTCAGTTTGATTATCAAGGGCGCTCGTTGCTTCATCTAAAATTAATATATTTGGGTTGTTGTATAGGGCTCGTGCAATTCCTATACGTTGACGCTGACCACCTGACAATCTAACTCCACGTTCACCAACTATAGTTTGATATTTTTCTGGCAGTTCATTTACTACAAAATCATGCAGATTTGCAATTCTAGAGGCTTTTTCAACAGCTTTTAGGTTGATATTTTTACTATCCATACCCAATGCAATGTTATCAGCAATAGTATTATCAGAGAGGTAAATATGCTGAGGCACATAGCCAATAGAACGTTGCCAGGCTCTTAAATTTTGTTTTGTTATAATTTTTCCATCAATTTCTAAAGTTCCCTTTTGAACTTCAAGCAATCCTAAAATTATATCTACCATTGTTGTTTTGCCACTACCAGTGGTCCCTATCAAGCCAACAGTCGTTTTAGCAAAAATACTTAAATTAATGTTTTTTAATGTTGTTCGTGGGGTATTTGGGTAATTATAATTCACATCTTTTAAAGTAATTGTTTTATTAAAAGATAAAAAATCTTGGTCTTGATTTAATTCAATTGATTTAAGCTTATTTATATCTTCATATAATTTATCAAGTGAAGGACCTATATAACTAATGGTAGTGATAGAAACGTAAATCTGTTGTAACGCTGGCATCAAGCGATAACCTGCAAAAACATACAAACTAATCATGGGTAAAGAATTGTTAAAAGATCCTGTTTGCTTCATTAAATAAAGTATCATTAACATAATACCACCAAAGACTATGATTTCTAAAATAAACCTGGGTACTAGAGATATAAAGTTTGCAGCTGTAATCGATTTAGAATATTTTTGAGCAGAGTTAGAAAAAAAGTTAATATAAAATTGTTCTAACCCACCAACCTTAACCTCCTTTATAGCACCAAAGGCTTCGCTGATAGTTAAAAAACGCCTCTGATTATTTTCAAATCGTATTTTACCAATTTTTTCAATGTAAACTTTTATAAAATAAAAAACGAGCCAATAAGAACCCCCAAGTGTCAGGCCAACTATTAATGCAAGTTTTGGATCAGCTACAAATAATATAATTATAAGTACAATCGAAATCATACCTTTAGCTATTAATTCTGTTAAGGGCCTTATTCCAGTTTCAATTATTTGATTAACTTCTGATAAAATAGTTGTTCCAAAATTTGCACTATTACGGTCTAAAAACCAGCTATAAGGCTGGCACAAATATCCTTCAACTAATCGTTTACCAATATTATATTCTTGCATGTAAATAAACTGCGTTTGTACGTAGGTTGTTAAAATTTTAAAAAGAAGCGAAACAACCAATGTTATGAATACAAGACCTCCTAGAAAAAAAAGAAACTGTTGATTATTTTCTATACCTAATATGCTTGAAGCTAGAAATATGCTGTTCAAGATTAAGTTTGTATCTACAAGACTTGGGTTGGTAAGGACTGCCACAAATGGTAAAATAGATACTACACCAATGGTATCGAGTAATGCCATAATAGTAATCATAAAAATTAATAAACCTAATTGTTTGCGCTCACGACCAGAAAGTAAAAATAAAAATTTTTTAATTATTTTCATTAAATTTAAATATTAATGTTTATTTACAACATTTTTGAATTCTTTTATTTAATACAATATTTTTATATAAACGTTATATGCAAGTAACTGATATTTAACAATTTTCATTATCTGTTGTATCTTTTAATTACAATTAAAAAAATAACTATGTTAGTATAGACTAAATTTTGCCAATATTGTCTTTATTAGCATTTATCCATTTCATAAATTGATTTTTTGTCATCCAATCTGAATTTGTCTCACTACTGTAAATAAAACCTTCTCTTACCTTTTTGCCATTTTTAATACGTTTTTTATCTACCGCCCAATTATTTATTTGAGGCAAAATTTTAAAATATTCTTTATATTCATAAGTCGTGGAACTATCTTCCACACTTATCATCTGTTCATGTATTTTTTCACCAGGACGAATTCCTATTATTTTAAATTTTGAATTAGGGGCAATAGAACGAGCTATATCTGTAATTTTGATAGATGGTATTTTTTTTACGTAAATTTCACCTCCCCTCATATTCTCTAAAGCATGCCAAACAAGATTAACACCCTGCTCAAGTGATATCATAAAACGAGTCATTCTCTCATCTGTTATTGGTATAGTTTTTTGATTTTTAATAGACATAAAGAAGGGAATTATGGAGCCTCTTGAGCCCATAACATTGCCATAACGTACTACAGAAAAAATTGTTTTGTGACCACTTGCATAAGATGAGTTACTTGCAATAAATAATTTATCTGAAGCTAATTTGCTTGCTCCATAAAGGTTGATTGGACTGCAGGCCTTATCAGTTGAAAGCGCTACAATTTTTTTAACTTTTTGATCGATTGAGGCATCTATTAAATTCATTGCGCCTTCAACATTAGTTTTAATACATTCGAAAGGATTGTATTCAGCAGTTGGAACAATCTTTGTCGCTGCAGCATGTACAACAAAATCCACTCCATGCAGCGCATGATGAAGTCGATCCTTATCACGCATATCACCAATAAAAAAGCGTACCCTTGAGTCGTTATAAAATTTTTTTGACATCTCCCATTGTTTCATTTCATCACGTGAAAAAATAACCAAGCGTTTAGGGTTATATTTTTTAAGTGTAAGAGGAACAAAAGCACTTCCAAAGGAGCCAGTGCCACCTGTAATTAATATAGAGGAATTTTTTAACATTTTTTTTAAAATAACTGTTTACCCTTTGATAGAAATTTTACAATAGAATTTGTCTGCACATCACTAAAGTTACAATCATTTAATGATTTAAAGTTAAAACCTCTAAATCTATCAAAATTATGTGTATAATAGTTTTTTTTGTTCCAAGTCAAACTTCTCTTAATAAACCAAAAATAGGCAAAAATCATCAATTTTTTTTTATCTCTAACTAGGAATTCATGGAATTTATTTTTATTAATTAAAACTTTTTTATAATCAAGTTTACTCTTTAATTCTTTTTTTAAACCAATTCCTTTGATTGATGTAGTTCCAATTGAAACAACTGGAATATTTAATAACATAAATTCAAGATTTAAAGTTCCATTGTATACTAACGCAAGGTCAATAAATGATTTTAATTCATATGAGGAAGCTTTTAAAGATTCGTCTATGAAGGTTAAGTTTGAAATTGAATCTCCATATTTATATCTGATTACTTTTTCTACCCCCCATAAAGATTCCATTCCAGTAAACTCACCTGGATGAGGCTTTATATATATGTGATATTTTGGATCATTTTTTAATATATCAATAGTATAAAACAACCATTCTAAGACTGAATTAAATATACCTCCTCTATCTGACAAACCGACATCCCAATAAATATTTGGAAAAATAAATATATTAATTTTATTTTTTTTAAATCTTAGATAATTTTCAACTCGTTTAGAATTTTTTTTATTTTCTAAAGATTTAGAAATTGTTGAATTTATATAAGAAGAACCAAATCTTTTTTTTAAAAATTTTAATATTTCTAAGTTTTCTTTTTTATCTAATTGCTTTTTTTTTAAACTATTTAAAAATTGTCTAAATAATCTAACTGAGGGAAAGAATTTAAAAGCATCAAAAAGACATATTTTTTTATCAAAGCCTATTTGCCTAAATTTATTTTTTTTTTTAAAATAATAAAAAAATGAATACCAAGAACTATAACTTGTCATTAGTGATACAACTGAGACTGGATTGTACTTTCTATCAATAATTTCGCTTAATTTATGCATATAAACTGCTGTTTTGCAATGATCTACGGAAATTTTTAAAATCTTTTTTTTATTATTTGATTCAAATACATTTCCATAAAAATATCTTAATATCGAATCTTTAATCACATTATTTAGATAATAAAATTCATCATAATGATTAAAAGAATAATTATTTTTTTTATATCGATTAACAATATTATTAATTTTAATATCTAATTTTTTATCATAAAAATTACTTAAATTAATAGTTTGTATTTTAAAAAGAGGAAAAATTTTTTTTTGATTGAACTTACATTCATAGCATGGATCTTTTGAACTTCGAATGGATTTTATTTCACATGCTTCTAGGAATTGATCACAAACTAAAACCAAAACATTATATCCTCTAATTTTTAAAATTTTAGCAAATAACATCAAAAAAAAATTAACTGGATGAGATGTCTCAATTAATGTGAAAATTATAGTTTTTTTTTTTGATTTTCTAAATCTAATTTTTGAGTCATCTAACTGATGAGCAAGTTTTTTTTTAAAAAAAAAAAAATTAAGCTGAATATATAATTTTTTTATTACATTTATATTTTTAAAGTATCTTTTAATTGAATTAAAATATATTAAATATATCATGCTGTAAAACCACCATCAACAATGAGGCTACTACCTGTCATATAATCTGACATGTCAGATAATAGGAAAATTACTGGACCCAAAATATCTTCAGGTCTTCCAAATCTAAACATTGGTATTTTTATTAAAAGTTTGTTTTTATTAATTGATTTTAAAAAATTCTTATCTTTTTTAGGAAAAGCACCTGGGACAATATTGTTAATTTTAAGATGTTTGAAATCTTTATTTTTACTTAGATATCTGATCATATGTATCATCGCAGATTTCGAACATCCATATTGAATAGGATTATAAAAGTTTTTGCTTTTATA
>MDTC01002556.1_pt1 | contig 10401 bp, 9 predicted proteins | sample 811181 | NCBI WGS metagenome assembly MDTC01 (sample SAMN05326644, study PRJNA326480) | marine metagenome | isolation source: seawater | place: Pacific Ocean: North | collected 2011
AAACATTTTGAAAATGGACAAAAATTTTTGTCCATTTCTGAAAAGTCCAATGAGAATCTGACAAAAAAGTCGTCGGTTACCTAGTATTACCTATGCATGTGTTTATGATGTATATATCAGACGTATCGTCAAGCAATACGAATTATGAATGTGTATATTTGCGGATTGTCAATTTTTGTCCATTTTGGATTTTCTATACAATATATTAAGTATATTACTTACAATGGTGATATAATAATATTGTAAAACATTTTATGCAGCCAACTCATTATTACTCATTGCTCGTTTTTGTAAATAACACCATTATGGTTTAATTATTAGAGAACACCTGATGCAATTTAAATCATATTGGTAATGCATTTTTTTGCAAGATTTGTTAGCATTTTGGGGCATTTTCGCACTTACTGCAGCCAAATACATAACAATATACATAATATATATTACATAATATGGTAAGTATATATTGACGAAAATCCTTGCAAGATTTGGTTAGCATAAATTAGCATGTCTGCGAAAAATGTCCATTTTTCCAGGGCCGGGTCGGAGGGTTCGAAAAAAAAACATGGTAACAGAAATATTTGGGAAAATCCGGATTTACTGCATTATGGTAAGAAGTGGTTTTTTCACTTTTTTTATAAAATAAGTTGTAAAACATTTTGAAAATGGACAAAAATTTTTGTCCATTTCTGAAAAGTCCAATGAGAATCTGACAAAAAAAGTCGTCGGTTACCTAGTATTACCTATGTAATCATATAATATACAATTTGTTACATATAGTGGTAGCATTCTGGTCCATCATGGCAAAAATACTGATAAAAAATGCGCATGTTCGCACCAGACATCGTAAAATATCACGTAATATATACCAATTTGTTACGGGTTATAATGCAACTATAATGAAATACCCAATTCACCGAAAAAAACCCATAACGAGGAAAAACGAGCAACCTTCCGCCTTACCATAATTTTTTAACGACATACTCACTTTGTCACTTTTTATATAACAAATCGGTGCTCCTCGTTTTTACTAATCATTTTAATCATTGGCTTACCTAGTCGTAACAAAAACCGATATTTTCCATTATTTTTGTTTTGATAAAATACAAGGCAAAAACACGAGGGGTAAAATGGGTTTTTTGTAATCATTATTTTGCCCCAAAAATGAAAAATGTCCATTTTGTCCGGGGCCATTTCGGAGGGTCCGAAAAAAAAACATGGTAACAGAAATATTTGGGAAAATCCGGATTTACTGCATTATGGTAAGAAGTGATTTTTTCACTTTTTTTTAGAAAATAAACGGTAAAACATTTTGAAAATGGACAAAAATTTTTGTCCATTTCTGAAAAGTCCAATGAGAATCTTGTAAAAAAAGTCGTCGGTTACCACTCAAATCCACAAATTATTCGTTTATTATGTGTAATGCACTTAAAAATATAATAATGTGTATAATAAATGGAAAATCTAGAAATGGGCAACATGCTCATGATAGGCAGTTTATTCAAAAGCAACAATCCCAATTATTTATTATATTTCGCAATATTGAATATGTTCATCACATATGTAATGAAATACGGCGAAAAAACAAATGTCGACAAGTATATCCGCGATAATATCCGGCAATTTCTGAATACATATTTCACAAACAACCAGCAAGTATCAGTAGAATTGGTGTCACATGTCGTGCAATATACAAACGGTTATTCCGATAAACAAACACATAAAAATATATTCAGTCCCTATTTTCTAGGCATGTTACACTATTTGAAAAAGAACAAGCAAGAAATAAGAGATCTGAAGAATACAACCGAACTATTGATAAACAAACTGAGTGACACTACGCGTCCGTATTGGAAAGCGGAACAGACCAATGAAGACAAGTTTTTGTTCATTCCCGAAAATGATGAGACTATTTGTATCGACGAAAAACTAAATATTCATATGAAATTATCAGTTAGGGATAATCAAATAGACGATAAAACACATGATAAGAGATTTGAAATGAGAATAATGACGTTTCCAAAAGACAATACAATAGAACAATGTAAAATCAATTTGCACAATTTTTTGGAAGAGAAAAGGAGGGAATACGAAAAAATGTCAGAAGTCGGCGTGGAAACTAGGTTCATATACGAATACAAAGGTACCGAAACATGTGATGGCGAAACCACGCTCAAATATAACGAGTTTATAATGGAACACAACAAAGAACTGCAGAAAAACATATTTTTTGAGAACAAACAAATGCTGTTAGACTATATTGAACCGTTTATATACGATAAAAACGACCCCCAAAACAAGGGCGAAGAATGCTACATCAATGCGGGTATGACGTTCAAAGCCGGATTACTGTTTTATGGCAGTCCTGGTTGTGGTAAAACAAGCACAATCAAGGGCATATTGAAATATTGTAATCGACATGCAATCATCGTCAATTTATCCAGTATCAATACCAACGAAGAACTGGAAGACGTATTCCGTAACCGAAAGATCAAAGGGAAAACGCTGTCGGGGAAAGAAATATGTTATATATTGGAAGATTGCGATGCAACCCGTTTGTCATCATTGCAACAGCGCAATTCCGAACCACCCATCACACAGCCAAATTATACAACATCTAAAGAGAAGACCATTGATACCGAATTGGTCAAGCTGTTAAAGCCAAAGGGATTCGATTTATCATGTTTTTTGAACGTATTGGACGGCATAATAGAGCTACATGGAGTTATGATAATTATAACAACAAACCATCCCGAAAAACTGGACGAAGCACTAATACGTCCTGGTCGCATAGACTACAAATATGAGTTTAAAAAAGCCAATCTAGAAACAATACATAACATGTTGATGTTAAAATACAACAAAACAGCGAAAGAAATGAAGACATATAATAAAACGATCCGTTCTATTCGTGAATACAGCATGAGTCCGGCATGTGTCCAGTCAATATGTTTTAAACATAAGACTATCACAGAATGCATACGAGGTTTGATAGCAGAATCAACGAAATGCTAGTGTGTACATACATATCATTACTATAGTCTAATGATATGTTGTCAAATTATGCACCAATGGTGTTCATGTCGAGTTTTTCCAACTCAATTTCGGTGTATTCAATACAAGACCCTTCAAAGCTGTCACCCAATTTTTTACTTATAGCTTCCCATGTTTCTGTTGAGACTGGAACAAACTCAATATTCGTATCACTATCAACGAGCCCCTTTTCTTGGACACATTCCATAACGGCGTCTACGAGCCGATTGTAATTCTTTTTCACTTTATTTTTCATATTGTATTTTCTAGAACCAGATACGTCATTTACATACAACCGTCTGTCGCGAATATACATGAAAAACGTATGTCCTTCGTGAACCGCGTTTGATTTCACAGAAGGCATCTTGTATGCGGAGTTTGGCCACACCATTGATACCACCACAATATTATGTTTTACAATGTTGCTGCATGCATTTTCAATGAGTTCGTCAATATCTCGCTCACTATCGGGAAGTTTTTTCCAGGTTTGTGCGGCGGATTTCGTTGTATTGATGCGAGGAATATGCGGACCACCTCGTCTTGATTTTCTTGCGGTTTTCATTATTGTTTTTGTAGGTAGTTTTTTACGGGTTTTCGGCGATTTCGATGCAGATTTGGATGGGGATTTCGATAAAGATTTGGTTTTTCTAGGTGACATAATACTATACTATACAGAGACATATTGTTTCTATGTTCTGAATTATCTATTTTTTTGGTATTGAATGTAGTCGTTTTTCGTGAATACATGCCGAACTGGAATGGGCATTTCAGTGGAAGTTTCTAAACGGTCCATTATAACACATGCGCCAACCACATTTACTTTGTCGCGAATGATGTTATACGCATCCATGATGGAGCCGCCTGATGTCATCACATCGTCTATAAGAACGCATTTATCCGATGACTTGAACACACCTTCTATTTGTTTTTGGGAGCCATATTCCTTCACTTTATCGCGAATAAAGATGAGAGGTATGTTATATTTGGTGGAAATATACGCGGCAATCGGCATACCACCGTGGGGAATCGCGCATATTAAATCTACATCACCTAACATGTAATACATCATATCACCAATTTGACTAAGAAGCATTGGTTGTGATATGAGAAGACGCATATCGAAATAATGGGAAGATTTTGCTCCGGATTTCAGTGTGAAGTCGCCATTTTGAATACACCCAATTCGTTCTAATTCGGAGAATACAGGGTCCAAATCGCAGAATACAGGGTCTAATTCGGAGTTATCTTCAGCATTATTTTCGTTACAAAGTTCCATATACAGTAATATGGAACTATGTTATATTATTTCCAAGTAATTTTTCTATGAAAATATAGATTTACATAAAGGGTTTCAATAATTTCTTGATTTTTTTAGAATGCGGATTATTTTTGAATAGATTCATGATTTTGGGGTCGGTAATGTAATTTTTAGAGACCAGAAAAGGAATAACTTTTTCATCAATTTCTAGGTCAGGATTTTGTAACAATTTTGTAATGGAATCATCGAAATCATATGGATACATGAGCAATTCGTGTAAAATAGAATTGTTGTTTTTAGGGTTTGTAACATTGATATCAAATTGAGGATTATCAATATATTTATTCACGATTTCAATTGAATCATTTTTCGTCTTTGTATCTGCGCCTCCAATCAACGTATAATTAAAAATGTCTTGGCTATTGAATGGCTTTATTTCTGCACAAGTTTTTGAAATATCTTTTCTACACATAGGGCACTTAATTTTGGTTTTGTTTTTGCACCATACTTGTAAGCACTTCGCATGAAAGTTGTGGTCACATTCAATGGTAGTTATTTTATCGGAAGTAATATTCTCTAAACAAATGGGACATACATAAGTATCGGGCTCGTTACTTTTAGTCGAAGTTTTAGTACTTTTAGTAGTAGAAGTGGTAGCAGTTTTGCTCTTTTTCTTAGTTGTTCGCCTTTTCAATATATCTTTACCGTATTTCTTGATTGTTTTTAGAACCTTTTTTCCATAGTTCTTAAGTGTTTTTTTACGATCACCCGAAGTAGACTTGGATTTGGTTCTATCGCTAGGGTTCATATGTGCGTATACATATACATGTGATTTTTTCTAAAAACGTATGTCTACTCTCCTTTGTTAAGCAAATAAACACCCGCAAATATCAACGCAATTCCCACAAGACTCACCCAATTCAGTTGTTGTTTAAACAAATAATAACCCAATATGGCGAGAACCACGACTTCAATGCCGGTCATCATCATACGCGCAGCCGACACGGAGGGCGCATTTTGTAAACTATAAATCCACCACAAATTACCGAAAAAGAAGAAAATACCGGCATAAATGGCGGGCATAGGTACATCAAATGCTTCGGTGCGCTTGGTACCCGATTTCGAAATCAAATACATATATGCAAGCCATATAGCGCTCAAACTTCCCGAAGTAATACTGAAATATGCTAAAACTACCATGGGGTCATTCGATGTCGCCTTCAAAAATACTTGCCCAAATGAATGTAATACAGACGCAATAGTGGTTCCTAGTGCCCACGATTCCAACATTTTATATATTGTTATCACATAAAAACCTAAAACAAACGTGATATACATTTACAATATGGACTCGAATATAAAGCGCATTCAATTAAAAGATGACATGTTTATATCAAAAGAAGAAAAGAAGGCACTTCGTCAACAAAAGGCAGAAGAAAAGGCCAAAGCCAAAGCCAAAGAACCACCGAGAAAACGAATCATCACAAATACCGCCAAATGGATAGAAACGTGTGCCACCGCAGATATATCAAACGAAATCCAGTACATCACTGAAATCGCCACGCGAAATATATCAAACGAAGTTCAATGTAACATCATTATTCAACAAATAAAACAAAAAATAAGTGGTTATCGTTCTCAAGATGTATTAAAAAATCTATTGGACGAGAACCAATTAGTAGATGTAAACACAATTATATCGCTATTTCGTGACGCACAACACATATGTAATTATTGCCGACGTCCGGTCCAACTATTATATGAAAATGTGCGAGAACCGAGACAATGGTCATTGGACCGCATAGATAATGCAGTCGGACATAACCGAGAAAATCTCTTTTTATCGTGTTTGGAATGCAATCTCCGACGTGGCACAATGTATCATGAACGTTATGCGTTCACAAAGCAACTCGATATAGTGAAAATCATCCCAAACAAATAGATTGAGAACCAATATAGAATATAACCGCCTATTTATTCAACGAATATGTCATTACACTCAACCAATCATGATAAAATATATACAAAGTTAAATACGTTCTATAGTTCTAACCGAATACCGCATATAATATTTCACGGAGCACATGGTAGCGGTAAGCGAACCATATTGAACAATTTCTTAAACCTTATATATGAAAATGACCGCCGTAAAATGAAGTCCAATGTGATGACGGTGAACTGCGCACACGGGAAAGGCATCAAGTTCATTCGCGATGAGGTCAAGTTTTTCGCAAAAACAAACATCCAGTCTAGCAAAGGCATCCAATTCAAATCCATCGTGTTGATGAATGCAGATTATTTAACCATCGATGCACAGTCGGCATTACGACGTTGTATAGAATTGTTTAGTCATAATACACGTTTTTTTATAATAGTTGAGAACAAACATAAGCTTTTGAACCCGATTTTATCGCGATTTTGCGAACTATATGTTCCAGAATACATTCACGAAAATAAAATAGTTAACTTACATCAATTAACCAACGACACGCCGTATTTCGTACAAACGCGCAAAGAGCAACAACAGTGGTTGGATACCAAGATCCGCGAAATCATGGCAATAGAATATACGCACGAAAACTGGCTCAATTTAGCAAGCGAAATATACGAAGAAGGTTTAGCATGTTTAGATGTAATGGAGTGGTTGAAACACAGTAAGGTAGTAGATAATACCAAGCGATCGCGCGCAAATATGTGTTTTGCCAAAATAAAGTCCGAATACCGCAACGAGAAATTATTGATGTCTTATATGTTTGACTTTTTATTTATGCGTAAGACGAATGACATAAAGAATATCGTATCAGTATAAGTATTCATGGACGATTTTATAATCTCGAACTTACAAGAATCTCGCAACGAGTGGTGTAGCCGTCTGGTGAGCATATTCACGCCCCTCGTATCGGAGGGTGTAAAATCCATATTCAATGAAGCGATGAAGATTTGCAAAGAAAACGGCGAATCTAGCAAATATTTGATGACGTTTCAGAACTTATTGTCGCGCGTGCCAAAGTGGAACAATACGATTGTAGAAGAAGAGCGTAAGCGTATTATAGAGCGAAGTGGTTGTAACTATTTGGAGGATTTGATTACATGTGTGCATATTATCCAACTCAAAGTGCTTACTTGTATTCGTGTTGGGAATAAACAGAAGAAGATTGACATTTCCATTCCCAAGTTGGATGCATTCGTCCACAAGGTCTACATCAATGTTGCACGAAAGGTATATACAAACGTATATTTATTTGAGGCGAACATCAGTCCTCTTCAGGTGCAAAAGAACAATCGCGAACTAGAAATGATTATACAAGAGTCAATATTAGTGTCCATTCGCGATAGCATTCCCACCGAGGCGATTATCCGTGCATACATGGACGAATCGGAAGAGCACGAAGAAGAGGTTATCATCGAGAACATCGAGGAACCACATGCAACAGAAGAACCGGTTGCTCCTGCTCCGGACGCCGAGGTTGCAAGCGAATCACCTCCCGCGGATGAAGTTCCAGAAGTGGTCCCTTCCATCCAGAACATTGACGAAGAGCCAACCATTACCAAACTCGCATTTAACGACTATGACTCAGTAATGGCCGAGGACAACAATGTTTCAGAGGTCAATGCACCTAAAACGATTGAGCGCCTAGAAGATATTAGTACCACCCGCGCACTTGAACGCAAGTTGGACGAAGAGGCCGATAGTGATGATGAGCGCATTCATATCCATACCGACATGGTGGATTTAAGTGGGTTTGATGTATTGGACGAACCGAGAAAACCCGCAAATACCGAGGACGCGGTTCTAGACGGGATCGAAGAACTTCCCGCATTTTAGGAATATATGCGTTAAAGAGAGAGTAATATAGTATAAAAAAATTGTATATTACTCACATGGAACAGTTATTTATGGTTGCTGCGGCAATCACCACTGCATATGTAATTATTGCCGTTTTGGAAATGAAATACGTGGACAAAGAATGGAAGCCAATGAAACATATTATCCGCGATGGTGCGAAAGTGTTTCTAAGCAGTATGGTGGGATTATTTGTTTATTCACAGTTTAATGGCTTTTTTGCGGATATGTTTGACGTAGTTACGAATAGCGATAGTGTAAAATTGAAAGCCACACAGGTGTTTACAGATGAACCAGGATTCTAAAAACTTACACAAGTATAGATTGAAACGCGATAAGATATAGACATAAATCTGTGTATATCTTATATTAAGGAATGGCAACCGATGCTTTGACCAATACAATAAAGATTGCTGAGCAGCAACGTTTAAATGAAACAGTCATTGATGTTCTCGAGCGATTGGCGAAAACCATGGCACGGCGCGGTGATTTTATGAAGTCTCGCATATACACGCGTGCTGCAGATACAGTAATGACAATAGAAGAAGACATTACAAGTGTGGACCAGTTGAAAGGGCGCTCACATATTGGACCCGTGATTTTGGCGAAACTACGCGACTATATGGAAACCGGTACATTGCGCATATTTGAAGAAGAAAAGGGCAAACCCGAAAATGTGCTGAGCGAAGTATATGGAATTGGACCTAAAAAAGCAAAGGATTTGGTAGATAAGGGTGTAACAACCATAGAAGAGTTGCGCAAACGCGAAGCTGAATTACTGAACGCAGGACAGCGCGCGGGGTTGAAATATTACGAAGACATACTGAAACGCATTCCACGTGAAGAAGTAGATGAGTTTAATACTATTTTTGAGTCCGAGTTCCGAAAAGTAAAAACGCCTAGTGCACGATACGAAGTGGTCGGTAGCTATCGCAGAGGCGCACTCAATTCAGGAGATATTGATGTTATTGTAACGGCAGAAGAGCCCGAACTATTTAAGAAATGGATGGCGGCATTGAAAGAGGCCAATATTATTTTGGAAACTCTCTCTCTTGGCAACACAAAAAGTCTTGTGATTGGACGATTGCCCGATGGAAAGGTTGCCCGCCGCATAGATTTTATGTTTACATCAAAAGAAGAATACCCATTTGCGGTGTTGTATTTTACCGGAAGCAAGCATTTTAATACCGGAATGCGAGCACATGCATTAACCATGGGATATTCGTTGAATGAACATGGGTTATACACGAAAGAACGTGGGAACAAAAAGGGCGATAAAGTGGATCATGAGTTTAAAAGTGAAAATGATATATTTGCGTTTTTGAATATGGTGTATAAAGAACCCGAAGAGCGAGTGAACATTCGTAGCATCGAGTTTGTTGTTCCGAATAAACCTAAGGACACAACTAAACCAAAGGAACCTAAGGACACAACTAAACCAAAAGAACCAAAAGAACCTAAGGACACAACTAAACCAAAGGAAAGAAAAACACGTAAAAAAAAGACGGATAGTGAAAAGAAAACGAAAAAAGCCCCCAAGGCACCAAAAGAACCAAAAGAACCAAAAGCACCAAAAGCACCGAAAGCACCGAAAGTTGTAAAAGAAACACAAAAAATAAGAATAAAAAAGCCAAAACAGACACGTAAAAAGACACCCCCAAAAGTAGAAGTAATAGAAGAAATCATCGCACCAGTTCCAGAAGAGCCGGTTATAGATACGTCATTGCCAGAATTGGTACCAATCGTTCATCAAAACACATTTGAACCAACCAATACAGAATTGAAATATGAAGAAGAACAGCCTCAAAAAATCAAAATAAAAGTAAAGCGAAAGAAACCCGCCGAACCAAAGAAAACAAGTGTAAATCAGCACCTAGAAGACTTCAAAAACAATGGTATTGGTATATTGGAAGCATTAAACGAAGCCGAATTAGTCAAAATGATAGATACGGCAAGCGAACAATATTACAATGAAAATCCACTCCTTACAGACAACGAGTTTGATATTGTAAAGGAATACACCGACAAAAAATATCCCAAAAATACTGCATTGGAAAAAATAGGTGCAGACGTAAAGGGTAAAAAGGTGACATTGCCATATTTCATGGGTTCTATGGACAAAATCAAGCCCGATACAAATGCGTTGTCGTCATGGATGCAAAAATACAGTGGACCATATGTATTATCGTGTAAACTAGACGGTGTAAGTGGTTTATACACGACAGAAAACGGCGAACAAAAATTATACACGCGCGGAAATGGAAAGGTG
>MDTC01163118.1_pt1 | contig 10401 bp, 10 predicted proteins | sample 811181 | NCBI WGS metagenome assembly MDTC01 (sample SAMN05326644, study PRJNA326480) | marine metagenome | isolation source: seawater | place: Pacific Ocean: North | collected 2011
AAACGCGGCCAACGAGCCTGCCCAGCTTCCGTGCCTGCTTGGTGAGGACAAGGACGACACGGGCGACTACCAGATCCCGTACATCAGAGGGGCCGACACCGAGTTGTCTGTCCTCGGTCGAGTGGCCGCTGACTTCCGGCTGCTGTTTGAAGACACCACCGCCGTGACGATCCACACATGGAAGGCCATCTACCCCGACGAGATCATTGGGTCGGACGGCCTCGTCTACACGTCGGGCTACGACATCGGCACCCAGCGTGATCCTGCGACCCTCTACACCTCGACGGACCTGACTCCGGTTGCGACGGCTGGCCCATACACGGCCAACTCGGGCATCGGTGACGCGAGGCCGTATGACTTCTTGTTCATGCAGACCGGGCAGACGGGGGTTCCGGCTGGGATCACCGGCATCCTTTCCATCGGAGACGTGACCACGAACAAGATCGAGACCCCCCGGTTCGTGACGCCGATCCCAGCGACCAAGACCATCAAGCACACCATCCAGAACGCTGCGGTGGCGGTCAACCGCAGTGGTGCAGAGGGTGTCGCTGTCACACGGGCCAACCCAGTCCCCGGCCTCTACGCCTACACGTTCAACTGTGACTCCGTGGGCTTCGTGCTGGACGACGGGGCAGGCGGTGGTCCTCCCGGCGTCGGGGGCTTCAACCAGTTCCTCGCTGTGGGCAGGGTCGCGATCCTACGGATCTACGACCCAACCAACGGGGCACTCGTTGAGTTCATCGCGGTGTCAGGCGCTACTGTCTGGTCCACCTCTATTCCCGGTGGTGTAGCGGTGGTGGGAGCACCACATTTCCGCAACGGCCAACTGTTCGTATCCGCCAACAGCAACCTGCTCTCCACGGTCGCGAACAACGGCAACCTCTACGACGTGACTGTCTCGGCGGACAGCTACATCGACGCCACGACTTCTGCGCTGACAGGGCTGGCTGTGGGATCGGGTGTTGGCACCACCACTGCATCCATCCAGACCGACCGGCTGACCTTCGTGGAGACAACCAGCCTCGCGAACGCCGCCGCTCGCGGCACAACTACGGCAAGCCCCGGTGCTCTCGATGTGGGCACCACGCTCGCTGTGTGGGAGGTGCAGATCGACGGTGCCTCGGGGTCTACGATCAACTCGCCCAACAGTGTGAACGGCAGCGTCCCGTTCACCTTCTTGGAGCGGCTGACCGGAGCGGTGCCCTACGTCGGCAAGTTCACCGCCGCCACGGCTTCGGGGGCAGGAGACGAGAGCGGGACCATCAAGGTCATGCCATGGGAGAAGAACGGCAACCTCCCACTGGACGCATCTGATCTCACGGGTGTCAAGTTCGGCGCAGCGGCGTCGTCTGACGCTGGGAAGACGAGCCTGATCTTGTCGGGAACGGGGGTCAGCTTCGACAAGTTCGGAACCTTCGGTCACCGCACATGGGTCCAGCAGGACACCACGCACTCAACCTCTGGGTCCATCAGCAACGTCGAGTCAGGAGATGCCTTCATCATCGAGGGTGGTATCGCTGCCAACTCTGGCGCAGTCAAGACAGGCACCTACTTGGTGCGACATGCGGTTGACCACAATGCCGTCGCCAACGACACGACGAGGATTCGTCAGGAGGCTCCACAGGCGGATGCTGGGAAGGAGCAGGCGTTCGACCTCACCTTCCCGACCATCCTCTCCAGTGTGTCCACGGGTGGTTCGGAGAGCATCACCACGACCTCTCTGGCGGTTGCTGCGACTTCTCCCACCGGCCATGCGTGGGCGAGTGCAGGGCGCATCTACTTGATCATCAAGGACAACTACGCGACCTTCGATTCGGGTGGTCCCACATGGACGGTAGATGCAAACGCGGTCTACTCCGCTGACTACACGACCATCACCATCAACGCCGACACGGGCGCGGCGACCTTCACAGGGCTCTCCAACGCGCAAGACGCCCACGGAACGGGCATCACGGTGGCAACCTTCATCGCGAAGGCTTTGCGGAACGTGAAGGTGTCAGGGATGGTCTATGTTCCCGTCAGGCAACTGGCGGCGAGTCTGCCGAAGAACAACTGCGTGGGGTACAGGGAGGATCCCAACCCTCCCGGTGGTGTCCCAGCCAACCCGGCGAACGCATGTGTTGGCGGATTCCGTTCCCTCCGCATCGGGAACACCCACACCAACGGCGGGGACGTGCTGTACACGGCAGGGCTTACAGGGTCACTTCAACGAGTCACTGGCACCCAGCCCTCCGCAAACAGGATCGGGATCAACGTACCAGCAGCACCAAACGACAGCCTCGCGTTCAACGCCGAGCGCAGCACTCCCATCTACTCGGCGGACAAACTCGCCCTCCCCTCCGAGTGGCAGGTGACGGGCGTGCCCACCTACCTGACTGTGGTGCAGTTGAGCGATGGTGACTGGGAAGCCATCCACTTCGACAACCCCGCGACGATCACCACAAGCACGAAACTCGGATGCTTCCTCCCCTCCGACCGTATCCGTGCGGCGAGTGCGTTCTCTGGCGGCACTGGAACCTTCTACGCGCTGGCTGGTGTGTTCTTGGAGCCCTCCATCCCGGTCCCGGCAGGCGACCTCGGACAGACCATCCCCCACGTCGTATCGGCCTCATTCACTGCGGCTTCCGTGGGCCAGATCGGGATGCGCGACTACGACGACTTCAACACGGTCAACACGGGCAAGGAGGAGGTCAGGTTCGCAGTGCGCCGGATTCGTCGGTTCCACGCACAGGCTGACGAGATCGTCGCAGGACTTGATCCCTTGCGCTTCGCCTACGAGATCAGGCGCGGTGAGGTCGGCTCCTACACGGCGGGTTCTCGGAAGTTCGTCGCCAGTCTTGCGGGTGCCTACCCCAAGGCCACCAACCTCGGTGCCTTCGACAACCCCGACGTGAACATCAACTCGGGTGACGTGCTGCGGGTGTTTAGCTTCGACGCTGCTACCGGTGTGAAGACGCTGATTGACACGGCAGAAGTCCAGAAGGTCGTGGATCCCGTGACGCTGAAACTGCGGCGACCGGGGCTGACCGAGGTGATCCCAGCGGGAGCACTGTTTGAGGTCTTCTTGGAGCAGGCCATCGTGCCGCATGAGCAGAGCAACGAGCAGTTGCTTGACCTCATCACGGACAAGGTGGTCTTCCAGCGGTTCGTTCCCCGGACTTCTCCCACCGAGAACGGGGGGCAGGTCGCCACTGCCAATGAGTTGGGTGACTCTGGAGTCACGGACTGGTCTGCGGCCACCGCAGCGCAGACCGGGGAGACGGTTGCCGAGAACGACTACATCGTCGTGGACCCGGCAGGGAGGCTCTACACAGACATCGAGTTCGGGGCACGTCCTGTAGGGGACACCTCTGTCAGTGAGCGGGGGGCAATCCACGCCACGGGAGCACCGAGCGATCTGGACGACAACCGTGGCTTCTACCGTGTGTCAGCCACCCCATCAGGGGCGACTCTGACGGTGACCGGAAGCTCCCGGTTCACGGATGGCACCAAGTTCGGAAACGCTGGTGCCGAGTATGTCGCCATGCCCATCGTGAGCGGGGGGGCAGAGGGGCAGCAAGACCTCCGTGTGACACAGGCTGCGGTGGGCACCTCGTTCATCGACCGGGGTGTGAACAAGTCCATCCAGCCCTTCGCCTACAAGATCATCCGACCCAACGCTGTGTTCTCGCAGGACGCTGTGGAACTGGTGCTGTTCATGCGGGAGCGTATGCTCTCATGGATCGGAGCCTTGAACACGGTCTACTCGCAGGGTGGCGACTACTACGTCTTCCAGCGGGACGACCACATCAAGGACATCGGGTCGAACACGGATCCGACCGCTGGCCTCGGAGTTCTGCACAACATCGCGGCGACGAGCCTGCAAGGTCTGGTCGCTTCGACCCCCTTCGCGAACAACTCCCAGTGTCTCTCGGTGCTCGACCGTCGATTCTGGGTGCTGGACTCCCGGCTCGACTCACTCGGGTACACCAACTTCGCGGTGGATGGGTTCGGCCAGCGGCCCGTGCTTCCTGATCTCATCGAGGACGTGCTCGACTTGGATGATAGGTTCCGGCAGCAGCGGTACTCGTGGCTCTCTTTCCGGGCCAACCGCACGGACGGGTCGATCCAGACGGCGAACCGAGCGGCGGGGAGTCTGGGATCACGGTTGCGGAAGCAGCGTGAGGAGTTGGCCCGCCAGAAAGCTCTGGACGAGTCCTCCTGACGGTAGTGTGTCTGTACGCTGTGTGTAGGAGAGGTTCCGCATGACCCCCGAAGAAATCAAAGAGAGGCTGAAGGAGGCTGGCATCCCTGTGGGAGATGGGTGGGGTCCGACCAAGCAGCAGACAAGCGTGGAGCCGCCTGTCGTGAAGCGGCAGAAGGATGCCTTACGCAAGATCGAGGCCCTGTTGGTTGAACAGGTCGAGCAGGACAAGCAGCGTGTGGCGGACCTCCATGTGGCCCTTCAACGCATCAAGAACGGCGGGGGTCAGTAGATGGCGAACGACTGGACCACAGTAGAGGTGAGTCTGGACCCGATTCTGGAGCCAGTCAACGCGGTCATCGCGACGATTGACTCGGTGCTGGCGTTCTTGATCGCGATCCTCAACGTCGTGCAGTTCATCTTGAACATCGTCAAGGCGTTCCTGATCGGGCTGCTCAATCCGATTCGGGCCATCATCGAGGCCATCATCGCGGAGATCCGCCAGATCATCAGCGACTTGAGGCAAGCGGGACTCTACATCGCGGACGACGCTGACCTGATCACCCTCCAGCCTGCGAATCTCTCCACGAAGCTGCTGGGCGGCTACACGGAGTACGAGAAGCGGATGCTCCACCGGCTTCTGGACAGAACTGATCCCACGCGGCCAGACCTGTCCTCGGCGTCGGCTGTGGTCGCCCTGTTCGCCTACATCTCATCGGGTGATCTCCCGGCCTTGGTGGAGTTGATCCGGCGCATCAAAGCCTTCTTCGGCCAGCGGGAGCAGAGCAAGAACGCCCCCTTCGCTGCACCCACCACGCCCGAAGCGAAGTTGGGTATCTACGGATCGAAGCCGTCGTCGTTCGTGGGTGCCAGCAAGGTCACGTCGGGGCCGGATGCCGTCACCCTGTCGTGGACGATGCCCAGCACGGGCACACCGTTCAGCAAGGCCCCCAAGGGGTTCCTCGTCCATGTCTCCACCGTGCCTGATGGGTTCGGTGTTCGGGCGTTCATGCCCGCCCGTGAGAACTCGCAGGCTGTGAAGAACCTGCCCATGCGTGCGCTCGCTGGTGTGGACCCCATCGACGGGACCGAGTTGCGTCTGTACGGTGGCATGAGCGATCTCGGGTTCGGTGGTTCACCGGAGGTGTTTTACCGGGGAGGGGAAGACCCACACGCCGCACAAGTGCTCCTATCCCTCGACCAGAACACACCGCTCATCTTCCCTTTCACGTTCACTGACAGATTTGGGGGACCGGGTGCCTACGGGGGAGGGGCGTCGTCGTACTTCTTCAAGGTTCCCCTTTCTGGTCTTCTGCCTGCGTCCACGTCGTACTCTTGCACACTCAAGAAGGACGATCTCCCCGAAGCATACGACAGGGGCATCTTCTCTCCCGCAGACACCTTCTATGTCCGTGTGCGTCCCGTCTCCAAGGAGTTCGTAGACCTCTACTCGCTGGAGGGTTCATCGAGGGCACCGGCCTTGATTGAACCCGGCAGCGGTGTGGGGAACCTCTACACCATCACCAACGAAGACGTGGTGGGATCAACAGGCACGGTGCTCAACCCCGGTAGTTCGGATGCGACCGGTACATACGGCAAGGCGTCCGAGCCTGTGAAGGTGTCCTTCCCGACTGCATCCCAGTTGTCGTACCAAGAGGCGTTGAAGGCTGCGCTGTTGGTGATGGTGTTGGTTCGTCCTGATCTGGTCGAGGAGCCCGTGAACAAGACGACCGGGGAGCGGCGTCCCACGGACAACACCTACGCCCAAGGCTTTGCGACCGGGCTGGAGGGGTTCGCGAAGGATCTGGTCCAGAAGTTGACGTTCGGAATCGACTTCTCTGATGCACCCGACCCGACCACGTTCTCCAGCATCCTCCTCGCCAATGTGGAGAAGGTCGCTGACGAGATGTTGATGGCCTACAAGCCTTCGGAGTCAATGCTGGAGGCGGTGAGCGACGAGGTCAGCGCGATCAACGACTTCACTTGGGACACTGTGGACACCAACCTCCCAAATCAGAAAATACTCGCGACTCTAACTAAGGGTCGGTTTGGTTCCGAAGTCGCGTTCTTCGGGTACGCCGCCACCCCTGCGAACTGGGCTGATGGTGGCCCATCGAGATCGGTAAGGCTCCTACGAAACCCGCCGAGCTACGTCTCTACTCCCACATGGGAGAACCTATGGCCCCGAAGGGAGCCCGTGTTCCCCGTCAAGAAACCCACGACCGGTGACAGTTTCATCGTCGGGGAAGGGTACTCCGACTACTGCCCTGTGCTGTGGCAGGATCCCTTCTTTGAAGGAGATGCGGGACCGTTCGTCAGCGTGTCCTACGTCCGCAGCCTGCTTGTAGATGTGGATGGCGGGGGGTTGCTGAAGTCAGTAGCCACGCTGCTCCAGATCCATGGCTCGCTTGGGGTTCAACTGCCATCGGGACAGTGGACCGCGATCCGATTTCTCGACAAGGCGCTCGCTCCGCTGGACACCCTGCTCACGGACATCGAAGCCTTCCTGCTCGCCATCCTCGACGGGTTGCAGGGAGTCATCGACAAGATCGTGGCCTACATCGAAGGCATCCAAGCCCGCATCTACCAACTCCAGTCCCTCATTGAGAAGATCCGTGCGCTGCTCAAGGCTTTGACCCTGTTCGATCTCCCATCCTTCTCTGGCATCGTGCTGGTTGAGAATGGCACTGATGGCATCGCTACCGCTCTGGTCACCTCTGGGAGCAAGCCCCCCAGTGACCCTGCCACCTACGGGGGCGGGGCCGTGATCTTGTTCGGCGGACTTCCCGCGATCCTTCTGGAAACCATCGCGCTGTTGCTGGGCAGCGGGGGAGACGACTGACATGCCCTCATTCACTTCCCTTGACACCATGCGGTTCACCCAGTGGAGGGTGTTGCGTCAGTTCGTCCTTGAGGAGCGCCGTGATGTGGGTGCCCGTGAGGCCGTGATCTTGGCTGAACAGCGGCGGATCGGAAAGGTCCGAATCCTCTACGGGCGTGACGAGGGGACAGGAGAAGTCAATCAGGTGCGGACGGGGATCGTCATCGACGGGGCACCCCGATGCGCTCTCTCCAAGCTCATACAGGCGTACATCGCTCTCGGCGGCAACCCGTTCGACATCAGCTTGTTCCTCTACTCCAACGACACGGAGTGTCCCGGCAGCGGGTTCGCCTACCCGAAGGGCATGACCTACTCCATGCAGGGGCAGGAGAGTGACTCGGACTCCAACATCGAGAAGTACAAGCCCTCACGCATCGGCGGAACACGGGAAACCCAGAGCGAGATCATCGCCGCGAACATGGACCTGTTGCGGAGATGGACGATCAAGGAGATGTACCACAAGCGCATCTTGATCGAAGAACGCATCATCAAGCTCTCGGACCTGTACGAGCAACTGGAGCAGGAGCGGGAGGCGATGGTGGGTTCTGTGCGTGGCGAGGGCATGAGGGCTCTCTACACCACGGACAGGTTCCAAGACAGCCACAGCGTTCCGGTTCTGGTCTACACGATTGACGCCATCTGGAATCAGGCTGACGAGGATGGGCGCGTACCCATCACGAACCCGGCTGGTGAGACACTGGGCCAGTTCCCGATGCTCATGGACGACGCAGAAGGCGACGACAACAACGCCCTGTGAGAAATCAGGGACCGTGATCCCCTGTGGTCACGGATGCAATAGCGTTCCTATACGATCTGAAGTGCTGAAGCCGACGACCCAGTTGTCACTGTGTTCGTTGTCGATGATGAAGGAGAGAACCAATGTCCCGTCCCAGCCGCCACAAGATTGCGCTGATGCACTCAACAGGGGCACGAACCGCGAAGGATCTTCCAGAGAGCGTCGAGCGGTACGTTGACGAGGGCAAGGATCAGGGTTTGGGTGAGGGCGAGGCGTGGGCCGTCGCGTGGTCGAGGTACTGCAAGTACAAGAACCCCGGCTCCCCCCACTGCAAGAAGGACAGCCCGTCAGACTACTTCCCGAATCAGGGGAAGAAGAAGGCCGTTGACGACTGGCGGAGATCGTGATCCTACAACAAGCGTTGTCGTAGATCGGCAGAGCGACCCAGCTTCGTATAGTCACACTGCCCAACACCATATAGTCGCGCGGGTATTGTCCTCCGAGGAGTACCCCATGCCCATGTTTGAATACAAGTGCCAGAAGTGCGGGATCAAGTTTGAGAGACTTCTACGATCCAGTGAGCGGGATGAGCCACAGGCGTGCCCTGACAAGAAGTGCGGCGAGAAGAAGACCAAGAAACTGATCTCGCAATCCTCCTTCATGCTCAAGGGTGGGGGCTGGGCGAGCGACGGGTACTCGTCGTGACAGGCAACCCCCTGTTCTCCCGTCTGCCGGAAAGGTTCCAGTGGACGGCACACAACCTGTTCGCCCACCCCCTGTCCGAGATCCTGTTTCAGATCGGTCTTGAAGACTGGGGCAACCGTCTTCACGACTGGACGATCCCCGCACATGAGGCGGGGGCGGGTCGGGGGTAGTCTGTGTAGCGTAGTCGCCCACCCCGCCGCTGGGAGTCCTCAATGGTATTCCAAACCCTGCGGTGTGGGTGAGGTCGTCTACTTGGAGGAATAATGGACTTCGATGAGTACCAGCAGCTTGCCATGCGGACCAAGAACAACCGACTCGATGCCTCTCTGGGGCTGGCGGTAGCCGCGCTGGGGTTGTCAGGAGAGGCTGGGGAGACTGCCGACTACATCAAGAAGGTGGTCGGACACGCGCATGAACTGGACCGGGATCACGTCGCCAAAGAAATCGGTGACGTGCTCTGGTACTGCGCCTCTCTCTGCGACGAGTTGAACCTGTCTCTGGAGGAGGTCGCCGCGATGAACATCGCCAAGCTCAAGTCACGCTACCCCGAAGGCTTCACGTCGTCGGACTCCATCGAGAGGCGTGATCTCCGGTAGGGCGTCGATCCTTGACTGGATCAACGGTCAGTAAGCAGGGTCGGCAGATCCTCGGGCAAGACTGACTCCACGTCGCACAGCGAGCGGATGTACCGCAGGTACGCTTTGCGGGCGATGGTGTTGTCTTCGGACAGCACGACCTTGCTCACGGACTCACGGGCAACCGTGTCCTTGAGTTTCATCGAGACGGTGATGCCCTTCTGCCAGAAATCGTCGGCGTGGGCCAAGAGGGGGGAGGGCACGTCGCCGCCAGACATCACGACGATGATGCCCTCGGCGTCTTGCTGCCGCAGGCGTTCGATGAAGTAGATGGGGTCGGGGAGGGTGCTCAACGTACCTTGGTAGTCGAACAGATAGAGAACCCTCTCAACCATCCCCGCACCCCTTCTTGGGAAGTGTACCCGTCGTGACCTTCCACTCAATGACCACAGGCTTGCCGTCACCGATGGGGTGGTAGCCAATGTCGCCGCCGCCCCCGTAGTGGATGGGGACGTGGGGGTCACGCAGCCGCTCCCGTAGGTGGGCCTCTGCGACCTCCACATAGTCGTAGTCGTCCGTGGCGATCTCGTAGGACACGATCAAGTCCCGTGTCTCCAACTGGACGTGGTACAGCGGCATGAGGTTGGGGTCTTCCCACGGATGGGTCATGACTTGGCCCACTCTTGGACGAACTGCTTGATCTCACCGTTCTCACGGACCCACTCGTACTTGGCATCGTGCTTGACCAAGAGAGCGAGTGCTTTGAACGACTCGGCGAGGTTCCCCGCATCCACGGAGGCGAGGATAGCGGTCCCCGGATCCATGATGTTCTTCACCAGAGTGCCGACGTGTGCGGACTTGACGCTGTAGGGCTTCGCGGACACGTCCAGACGGATATACAGGAAGACTTCGGTCGGGTTCTTCATCAGATCACCCATCCTCGTTGGCGTTGGCGTTCGTGGTGGGGCGACGTGACCTTACCCTCCCACTCATGGCCGCACCCTTCGTGCTGGCACCGGAGGGTGGCTCGCATGTTCATGTCGGTGGTGTCGGGGTTGTGTGCCTTCACCACGATGTCCGTGTACTGGTACTTGCCGCACTTCGGACACTGGTTGAGTCGTTCAGCCATCAGCCGCCTCTCTCTGGGTGGACCCACCCGGCGAGTTCCGTTGTCGAAACGTAGGCAGAGCCTTCCGGCTGCCACCCACTCACGTCTGTCGTGCTGCACTGTTGCCCCGGCTCGGCTCCGCAGACCGGGCACTCGCCGTACTCGATGGCGTCGTCTATGGGGACCATCTTCTCGTCGTAGTCGGGAAAGCGG
>MDTC01178232.1_pt1 | contig 10400 bp, 8 predicted proteins | sample 811181 | NCBI WGS metagenome assembly MDTC01 (sample SAMN05326644, study PRJNA326480) | marine metagenome | isolation source: seawater | place: Pacific Ocean: North | collected 2011
GCGTTCTACCGAGCGGTAGAGTGCGCGTTGTGTCAATTCGCTGATTAAAGTGAGTTTGTATTCAGCAGAACCTCGTAAGTCATCTGCCGGACTGGACGCATCTGCAGCAAGCTCTCCTGCCTGAGCGAACAGAGCATCGGATGGCTGCTGACCACGCAAAGCGTTCTCAGCATTAACCGCTCGGGTGGGCAGTGCCGCAACGTTGGTCAATCCAATACCCGCCTGCTCAATACTACCATTTGCAGCTAGAGAAATTTGGGCAGCCACTGCTGCTGCTGCGTAATCACCTACCTTACGTTCCACTTTCAGATAACAGCCACCACTGCGAGTAGGTGGTATTGGAATCCGAATCTCGGTGAGAATCTCTCCATGCTCCAGTGCAGTCGTAAAGAAATCCGTAAAAAACTCATCAATTGGCACTATTCGGGATCCAGAAGCGCCAGTGATCTCAATCTCAGCTCGGTAAGCTAGCATTGTTGCTGGATGATCATTAGCGGGATCACCGTGAGCCAGATTACCTCCCACAGTTGCCAGATTTCGGACCTGGGGATCTGCAATCATCTTTGTGGTATCTACTAATAGTGGATAGCGTTCACCAATCCAGGGCAGATCTTCTAGGACCACCTCGCGGGCCATTGTGCCAATTCTCAAAAAACCATCTTCCTCATGGGCGTAGTCCAAGCCAGGAATGTGGCTGATATCAATCAAGTGACTGGGTTCTGCGAAGCGTAAGCGCATCGCAGGGATCAAGCTGTGGCCACCAGCCAGCACCTTGGCTTCATCTCCATGTTCATGTAGCAGGGCAATGGCCTCCGGCAGAGTGGCCGGAGCCAAGTAATCGAAGGTAGGGGGTATCATGTTGGCTCTCCCTGAGGCTCGTAGTCTCCTAACGCGAGACCAAGATCACCTGGCACAGGCGTTCAGGTAAGACGATCAGTAACAGCAGTTTGGACTGCTAGTAATTTGTCACACACAAATAGAACAACAGCAAAAAGGGAGGAAAGCAAGGTTTGGAAAAATAATTTTTTTGAAAAGTCTCTGCTGCAGGATTTGTTTTGGTGAGAGAGACTTTCTCAGAAAATTAGAGGGGATGGTTAAATAGTGACAGGAGTACTTCTGTTATGAACCTTAACGAGGTTCGAGTTCGCAGTGTCGAAACTCAATCTGAGGGGTAACTTCTGTGCCAAAGTGTGTATTGCAGAAGTACGCTCCACGGAACTGGGCTCCACGCAATCGCGTACTGTAAAAAATGGTCCCTGATAGATTTGATTTTGACAGATTAGCGTTCTGTAGATCTGCGGTGTTGAACCAGACTCCACTGAGATTGGCTTCCGACATATCAGCACCAAACAGCTTCACTCCTTGTAAGTTAGCACCCTGGAGATTTGCTCTTTTTAGATTAGCACCCCTCAGATTTGCTCCCTCCAGATTGGAACCCTGGAGATTTGCTCCCTGCAAATCTGCTTGCTCTAGGTTGGCGCCTCGCAAGTTACTGCCAGAGAGATCAGCTACTTGGAGATTCGCACTGAAAAAGATCGTCTTAGCCATATCAGAAGAACGGAGATTTGCACCATTCAGTTTGGTCATACGCAGATCAGCCTCACTGATATTGCACTCTACACATGCTCCAAAATTACGTAACCGGCCCAAATCTCTCTGATCATAGGCCCAGAGAAATTGTGGGATGATCAGCCCCAAGCTAACAATCAGCCAGCAAATACAAGGTGTGAGAAACCATCGGAACTGTTGGAGAAAATGCATATTCGCTCGTTTGTGAATTTATCAAAGAAAAATCCCTATTGAAAACAACGATGAACAGCATCCGATTCCGATCGTTAATTACAGAATTAGACTGGCAAAAATAGCACCAAAGTGATCTGGCTAGGATTCATTCTCACTACAAGCTTTCTCATACCGCAATGATTTTAGAAGAAACGGAACAGAGAAACCATCAACAGAATGAGGGAGGAGGGCAGTAAACAACTACAAGGTATTTCAACCTTGGTAGGCTCACAGATCCCTTCTTCAGAAAAAAAATTCGAGAAGAGATCCAACTCAGGCAGGAAAAATTAAGAGATGTATTTTTTCGGAATTGCAGCTCCCATCGTATACTTAGGGTCAACAAAATTCCCTAGGCGGACCTTTCCACATTGGCTCAACATCATGTAGGCGTCGTAGCGTTCAAAACCAAAATCCTGCTCAAGCCAATAGATCAATTCTCGATATGCAATTCTACACGCATCTTCCAAGGGTCGGGTGCTACCAATCGCCATGATGAAGTCATCTGCTTCTAAGCGTGGCCAATCGATATCATAATTTTTAATCACATTGACAGTGAAGGTAGTGAAGGTTGGATATTCAACAGCTACCCCACAAACCTCTCCATCACCTTGACAGGCATGAGCATCTCCTATGAACACCCGTGCTCCTTCAACTCGAACAGGTAGATAAGTCACAGTACCGGGTCCCATGTCAGGCAAGTCCATATTCCCACCGTGGCTATCTGGTGTCAGGGAATTGATTGAATCAATCTCTGGTGAAGTACTCAGCGTCCCAATGTGAGGCCGATAGGGTAGCTTGACCCGGTCACTCCAATGGACAGTCTCTTCGTCGACGTGAATCTTGCGGACAATCTCTGGCAACGGTTCATTCAATGTTGCTGTCAAATTGGTTCCAGTCAGCCCACCAAATTCTGGAATCATGCAGCAGGTACCTCGAGGTTGGTCACCGCGCGGTACCATTTTCTCAATATGAACGCAGATCGTATCTCCCGGCTGTGCTCCCTTGACCATAATAGGACCACACTGTGGATTGAGAAACGGCACCTTCAGTAGTTTTGAGGGCTTGTCAGATTCCGATCGAATTTTTCCTTCGAAGGCATCCTGCGTCTCTGCAATGACCGTATCTCCGGGTTCCACTTCAAGTACAGGGCTGCTGTAAGGCCCAATGGTATAATTGTAGACTCCTTGTACTTCTGCACTGAGCGTGTGAACTTTCCCCGTAGGAACCTTGGCAACTCCATGCCTATACATCATTTAATTGCTAACCCAATCATTCGGGTAAGACCGCATGATCATTTCCATCTGCAACCTCCGCATTTAAATTGATAATGGTCCACTCATGCTTTTCCTGCTGAGCTCTCCCGCAACTGTTTGTCGACAGAGCCTTATTCAATTCACCTGACGAGTCAATCAGATTTGGCAAACAGGCTCCTAAAACTAGGAAGGATACCTTTGGTTTATTTCTTAATTTTGAACATCATAATTTGCTTACTCTTTTGTATTAAAAAATTAGTTCTTACCTTGCTCTTCTCACTTGATCCAACAAGGATCTTGTATGAAAATTTTTGTTGAGAAAAATATCTCATCACTCTGCAGTTTAAATTTCTTAGTTCCTTAAGAGTCTGCTCTACGTATGTTTTTAATTATTTGAGTATTTTAATGTTTTTAGGATTGCACTCATTTTTGCGGAGACAGTTTGAGGGGATGCCCACAACTGTTGGTTGGTTGGGGCTCTGCTTTGCCATGTCTGGAACCTCCGCCAGTCTGACAGTCTCATCTGCAGCCTTGGTAGGGCAACGCATTGCTGAAAACCCTGCATGGGCCACACTACCGCTATCATTAAATCTGCTGGGCACCATGAGTAGTGGAATCCCAGCTTCCCTGCTGATGCAGCGGATTGGACGGCGCAACGGTTTCCGCATTGGAACAGTGGTTGGTCTACTGGGAGCTTTGTTGAATATCTACGCGATTCAATCTGAAAGTTTCATTCTCTTCTGTCTGGGCAGTTACCTGATCGGTTGCCTCCTTGGTTTTGGACAGCTCTATCGATTTGCAGCCGTCGAGGTGACTCCAGAAGAACACAAAGCAAGAGCCGTCTCTCTAGTGCTGTTTGGTGGGATCTTTTCTGGGATTCTTGGACCTGGGATTGCCTTCCTGACCAAGGATTGGGTAGAAGGAGCACCTTTCATGGGAAGCTATCAGTCCCTAATCGGCTTGTACATCTTGGTTTTTTTGCTGTTGCAACTGGTAGATTTACCGAAACCCACTGCCAGTGAGCAACAACCCCGAACACGTCCATTCTGGGATATTATGCGTCAGACCTCCTGGAAAATCAGCGTCTTCAGTGCTGCTCTGGGTTATGCAGCAATGGCCTTGATCATGACCGCAACTCCACTCTCCATGCAGGCTCATCATCACGCTTTCTCTGCATCAGCCTTTGTCATTCAGTGGCATGTAATCGCCATGTTCCTGCCTTCTTTTTTCACAGGGAATCTGATTCAGCGCTTCGGTAGGAAAAATATTATGCTGATGGGAATTGGGCTGAATCTGCTTTGTATCTTGATCAATACGCAGGGACAGTTCTTCCTATCCTATTGGTCCGCTCTGATTTTGTTGGGAGTGGGCTGGAATTTCATGTTCATTGCGGGAACAACACTACTGACAGAAACTTATCGACCCGAAGAGAAGGCACTCGTACAGGGAGCCAATGACGTACTGGTATTTGGTTCAGCTGCGGGTGGTTCGCTACTGGCGGGGATCTTACAAAATCAAATTGGCTGGGAGTCACTCAACGTGGTTGTGGCTCCTCCCCTACTTTTGTTAGCTGGCTGGCTGCTCTGGCTGAAGCGTGATAAAGGAATCCTGATTCAACAACCCATTCATTGAAAAGCGAGATCAATCTAGTGGGCCTCGTTGGTCTTGATTAAGAGATAGAAGTCATAGAAACACATTACAAAGACAATCAAACTGATCAATCCCAGATCAAGATAAGGCACTTTGTAAGCCAAGATTCCAAGAAAAATGCCCAGTGCCACAAGACTCAATAGGGCCAAGACAAAACGCATCTGTTCACTCTCCACTAGAAGATTCACCACGCACGGCTGCTTCTAACCAACATGCAGTTTGCAATAGACGGGCTTCTCCTGATGGAGGTCCAATCAACTGGACTCCCAACGGCATTCCTGAGATCGATTGAAACAGTGGGATGCTCAACCGGCATTACACAGAGATTCCACAAGTCTTGAAAACGAGTTGATTCCTCAGGATTGTCAGGACGTGGCGCAGTTCCCAAGGTCACAGGAACAACAAAGGCGTCACAACGCTGGAGAATTTCTTCCAGCCCGGGACACAAGACCTTGATCCAATCTAAGGCTTCCAGATATTCCTTGGCTCTTACCTCCGCGCCTTCGGCTAGAAGCTAGCTGTAGAGCCTCTCTAAGAAGTATCAACTTAAGTTATAATTTGAGATTGAATTGCTAGGACACAAAAAATCAGCAATCAATTAGTCAGTCAAGAGTGATAACTAAGTCAAACTTGTTGAAATAAAGATTTGGATCTGAAGCAGTATTGAAGAAGAGTAGTATGGTGTGATTTTTAAGGTACAGAGAAAGTCTTGGGATAGAGTTTCATGGACTAGACTGGTGGTTTTGTAGCAGTTTCCAAACGATTACCCCACATCTAGAATTGGCGTAGCACTAACGGCTACTTTCAAGAATTTTGATCAGGCTCCCACTACCTCCATCCGTCAGCAAAAACAAATCTCCAGTCGGGGAAGCCTCGATTTTCCGAATTCGGCCAAATTCATTTTGATAAAGACGTTCTTCGATGAGTTGATTCTCACTTCTCATAAATCGGATCAGGGTTTTCTCTCTCAAGGTCGTGACAAACCAACTATTTCGCCAACTTTGGTAGTTTTCTCCACCATATATCAATAGTGAAGAGGGCGCTACCGATGGATCCCAATAGTGCAGCGATTCTTCAATACCAGAATACCGAGATCCTATTCCTACCTTTTCATCATTGTAGTCTTTGCCATAGGTGGCTACCGGCCAACCATAATTTTTTCCCGCAACTAATTGATTGATTTCGTCTCCACCTTTTGGACCATGATCAACAATGTAGACCTGACCATCAGCTGAATTGTAGTAAATACCCTGCGAATTACGATGACCGTAGGTGAAGATTTCGGGCAACACACCGGCTGAACCTAAAAACGGATTATCTTTTGGTATACTCCCATCGAGATTCAATCGAATCGTCTTCCCCAAGTGATTATCTAACCTTTGTGGATCTGCTGTGAAGACATCCACAATGCGGCTTGCTGTTGTGTAATTGAATCGGTCTCCAACAGTCAATAAAAGATGCCCTGCTTCATCGAAGGTGATTCTAGATCCGTAATGTATATTTGACCCAACATAAGGTAGCGCCTCAAAAATCTCTTCAACATTTGCAATCCTATTTGCTTCAATTCTAAAACGTATCAGAGCAGTTGTAGATAGGTCTTTTCTTCTTTTTGAGTAGGTCAAATATAAACGTTGATCTTGATCATAGTTGGGTGATTTTTTTATGTCTAATAATCCACCTTGACCTGCAAAATTTACTTGCAATCCAGTCTCTATATTTTGAATTGATTCACCGTCGATCAGCTTCAATAAACCACTTCTTTCTGAAACCAAAATCTTCGTTTCATCCAGAAATTCGAGGCCCCAAGGGTAGCTTAAATCATTTGTGACGATTGCATAGTCTGGCTCACAATCGGATTTACATAATTTTTTTGCCAAGCTAATTGATGGCACTATTATTAAAATAATTACTAAAAAAATAGTATTTAATAGATACTTAGACTCACAATTTTTCATCTGTTGCCTTGGTTGCAGTAAGAAGATTTTCAATTTGAATTAAGATTGAATAATTGTTTAAATTTGCATTTGGATCAAACTAAATTTTTCACCGTGATAGACGCAGCATTTTTCTGCAGGAAATCTTAGTAGTAAGCTTTCTTGGCTGATAGACATTTGTCAGTTAACCTTTACCTTCAATTCAAAGTCCTCACATTGAGCCGATATCAACTTAAAATTTCCACAATCGTCGATCATCTTTACTATCGCTGGAATAGTATTCTCAGACTTTTCCGAAGCGACCTGGATAAACTCACCGCTTCTCTCTTTTTCGAGAACAGTATGCGCCATGAAAGGTTGTATCATTTACTACGCCACTCCAGAAATCAAATGGTTAGCAACCCCGACTTCAAATATCCTCAATCTTGATGAAGTTATCAACGTTCAGACAACAGTTGGCACAAACTTCATCTCATGGCGTGGCGCAAGACCAGTTTCTCTGTTTTGCATCAAGGAATCGCTAGAGATTCGGCAGGGGGAACGTTGTGAACTTGGGCTAAGCCAAGATGACAGCCAAAACACCAGCGTTGTTGCCTCAGAGTCCCTGACTCAAAATGAGGAGACTGGACTCAGATGGAGAATAATCAACTTGTGATCGTGCATCCTGATTGCAGATTGGAAATTCGGAGGATTCTGCTGCTCTGTAAGGGTCAACTTTCCCAGCATAAGAAAATACTCCAGCAGCAGCAATTACAGGCCTTGGCTTCTTAACTCTTGGCCTGTGTGCCTCAGTTGGCGCCTTTCTTGTGTCACTAGACTTGTTTTCCAGAGCCTTGATGGGTACCTTTATGGCTCTGCTCTTCATCATAATCATCATGATTCCAGTGGAGGTTCCCATGCTGCTTGCTGCTGCTCTTCGAACTCTTTGCTTGCTTGGTGGGCTATTGCTGCTCTCCGCTCCTACTGTCACCGCCCAAGACATCACAAAAACCCTACGTTTGCCTCTGATGAGTGCCATCCCAACTCTGGACCCAGGGTTGGCCCAGGATTCCTCTTCTATTGAGGTCATTGAACAACTCTTTCTCGGCCTGACCGACTACGATCCAAAGACCTATGAAGTGATTCCGGAGTTGGCTACAAAATGGTCAGCCAGTGCCGACAGTCGCACCTATACTTTCAAGATGCGCAAGGATGTCTTCTGGAGCGATGGGGTTCCGGTAACAGCTCATGACATTGAATATGCGATTCGCCGCAACATCAACCCAGAAACGGCCTCACCCTACGCTTATGTCCTCTATATTCTGGAAGGAGCTGAAGCAATCAATAAGGGGGAAAGCAAGGATTTCAAAAGCCTTGGAGTCCGTGCAGTGGATGACTATACGGTTGAATTTCGGCTTACACAACCAGCTGGATTTTTCCCAGCGATGGCAGGCCTCTGGACTTATCGACCACTGCCTCAACGTTCCATTGAAGCCTTTGGTACTGCCTGGACGGAGCCTGAGCACATCCTGACAAACGGCTCCTATCAGTTAACTACCTGGGAAAAAGGCAATCAGTTGATCCTCAAGCACAATCCTGATTATAAGGACTCTATCACCCAGCTACCTGCTCAGATTGAGGAAGTGAATTATTACATCATTCCTGAATCCTCCACCGGCCTAGCAATGTTTGAGAATGGAGAATTAGATATCGTGGGAGGGACCTTCCTGTCGATTCCTGTCGCAGAGATCGACAGGGTGCGCAAAGAGTATGCAGACCGGTATTCTGCTCAACCAGACCTCTGCACCTATTACCTAGGGATGAACAACGAACGGAAACCTACCAATAATCCACTGGTCCGCAAGGCACTTTCTGCAGCTATTGACCGTAAGACCCTGGTGGAGCGAATCACCAAGGGCGGTGAAGAACCGGCAACGACTTTCACTCGGCCTCCAATCTTTGGATCCGTAGATCCGAAGGAAAGCATCGGTATTGGCTATGATCCAGAGCAGGCCCGTCGTTGGCTTGCGGAAGCTGGTTATCCAGATGGAAAAGGGTTCCCCACCATTACCTACATGCACAACACCTCAGAAAACCACGCCAAAATCGCTCAAGCTGTGCAAGCCATGCTCAAGCGCAACCTCGGGATCAACATCAGAATCGAAAACCAAGAATGGAAAGTCTACCTGAAGTCAACTACCCAACTTGATGCCCCACACCTATTCCGCTTTGGCTGGTGTGCTGACTATCCAGACGCCAACAACTGGCTGATGGAAGTATTCCACCCGACCAAGTCCACCAATCGTATTCGTTGGCAAAATAGCGAATACGCCGAGTTGACCGAGAAAGCGATGGGTTCGACAGATCCAAATGAGCGCATCCAACTCTACCGTCGAGCCGAGCAGATCCTCAACGAAGAAGAGGCTGCGATCATTCCACTCTACTTCTACACTTCCAAGTACCTGATCAATCCTCGGCTGAAAAATTGGTATCACATGGCGTTAGGTGGACAGCAGATCCGCTACTGGCGATTAACGGGACGCCCATGATCCCAAGCCAATGCTAAACTTCCTGGTGCGGCGACTGGGCAGTGGTGCCCTTTCACTGCTCGTGATTGCTGCACTCGTCTTTCTACTTCTGAAGGCACTCCCTGGTGGGCCTTTCGACACAGAAAAAAGCCTGCCACCAGAAATCATGCGCAACATCGAGGCCTATTATGGCCTGGATCGGCCACTCTGGGAACAGTTCGTCCGCTATGTTGGTAATGCACTACAGGGAGATTTGGGTGTCAGCTACTCCCAGCGTGATCTGCCCGTCATCGACCTGATCGCACAACGCTTACCGATCTCACTGGAACTTGGCTTCTACGCCATGCTCTTTGGACTCTTGTTTGGGCTGCCACTAGGAGTCCTTGCAGCTGCCTACCATAACAGACTGCCAGATTATGTAGCCACCTTCCTGGCTGTCCTGGGCACTAGCATCCCCAACTTGGCGCTGGCCCCAATGTTGATCCTCTTCTTTGGACTCTTTCTCAAATGGTTACCCATTGCCCGCTGGACGACCTGGGATTCTAAGGTGCTACCAACACTTGCTTTAGGACTGGGCATCGCAGCAGTGATTTCTAGGCTGACTCGTTCCAGCATGCTCCAAGTCATTCAAGAAGACTTTATCCGTACAGCTCGAGCCAAAGGACTTTCAGAAGTTTCTGTCCTTGGCCAACACGCTCTACGCAACGCCTTACTCCCCATTCTCACGATCATGGGTCCTATTTTGGCCTATCTGCTCACGGGCACTCTGGTGGTAGAAGAGATATTCGCTATTCCTGGTTTGGGCAGTTACTTCATCACCAGCATTAGTAACCGTGACTACCCAGTCGTCATGGGTATCTACCTACTCTATGGATTTCTGATCATTCTCATGAACACCCTAGTAGACATCCTCTATGCCTGGGCAGATCCACGGATTCGATTAGAATGACCATCTTCTCATTGACGCTGCCATGATTGAAACTTCTGCCCTACCAGCCACCAGCAAAAGCCTCAATCGACTTGCTTTCCGACGCTTTGCCAAAAACCGATTGGCATTGGGCAGCTTTTTGTACCTGCTTATTCTTTTTCTAGTTACCATCTTCGTCGATTGGCTGGCCCCTCAGCACTTCGCTGAAGAGGACTTCCTCGCTACCTATCTGCAACCCGGAGAAGAGGGCTTCCTGCTAGGTACCGATTTTTTGGGCCGTGATGTCTGGAGCCGAATTCTCTATGGGGCTAGAATTTCACTAACAGTTGCGATCTGTGCCGCTCTA
>MDTC01261421.1_pt1 | contig 10398 bp, 12 predicted proteins | sample 811181 | NCBI WGS metagenome assembly MDTC01 (sample SAMN05326644, study PRJNA326480) | marine metagenome | isolation source: seawater | place: Pacific Ocean: North | collected 2011
TATCAAATTGTAAAATGTTTCAGAGACGAGGATTTTAGAGCTGACAGACAACCTGAATTTACTCAAATTGATTGTGAAATGTCTTTTGTTACTCAAGAAAATGTAATTAATCAATTTGAAAAATTATTAAAAACTCTATTATTTAAAATTAAAGGAATTCGTATTGAAAAATTTCCCAGATTAACTTACAAGGAATCAATTGAAAAGTATGGAAATGACAAGCCAGATGTACGTTTTGGAATGGAATTAAATAACCTTAATTATTTATTAAAAGGTAATGGATTTAAAATATTTGATTCTAACAAAATTAATCTAGGTATTTTTGTTCCTCAAGGCTCTTCTTTTACTAGAAAAGAAATAGATAACCTTACTTCTTGGGTGAAAGCCCCCCAAATCGGAGCTAATGGTTTGATTTGGATTAAATTTAACCTTGACGGATCAATTAAATCCTCAATTGACAAATTTTTTAATTCCACACAATTAATTAAAATATTTAAAAAACACAATGGCAAAAAAGGTGATCTTCTTTTAATAATTTCTGGAGATGAACATTCTTCAAGAATACAAATGAGTTCACTAAGGATGGAATTAGCTTCAAGACTTAAATTAAGGGATCCAAATAAATTCGCTCCTTTATGGATAACTGATTTTCCGCTTTTAGAGGAGGATAAAGAAAATAAATGTTTTAATTCTGTTCATCATCCTTTTACTTCTCCTAAATCTGAACAAATAAACCTCTTAGATTCAGATCCAACAAAAATAACTGCTAATGCTTACGATCTAATTTTAAATGGAAATGAAATTGGTGGTGGTTCAATAAGAATTCATGATTCAGATTTACAAGAAAAAATATTAAAATTACTTGGCTTTTCTAAAAAAGAAGCTATTAGTCAATTTGGTTTTTTAATTGAAGCTCTAAAATATGGAGCTCCTCCTCATGGTGGAATTGCTCTAGGGCTAGATCGTTTAGTCGCTATCCTTGGTGGACAAGAAATAATTAGAGATTTTATTGCATTTCCTAAAAATAATAGTGGCAAAGATATAATGATTGATTCTCCTAGTGAAATAGATAAAGAACAATTAAATGATCTAAATCTTTCTATTGATTAAATTTTTTAATTAATGAAATTTTTTCTGAAATTATTTTTTTTAACATTAATAGCAGCAATATTTATTGGACATATAATAAAATATCAAAGTAACTATGATTTAGGCAATAAAATAATTGGATTTAGTGTTCTTATAGTTGCTTTTATCTTTCTCCCTTTATTCTTATACAATCGATTAAAAAATAAAAAACTTTCAGATTACATCTTCAAGTCTGGCGAAATAGATAAAATGAAGCCCAAATCAAAAATAAAAAAGTAAATTTTTGGTTATTTTAAAAAATAAAATCAAATTTATAGTGCATACTTAAAAACAATAACATAATTTTGTCAACCGAATTAAAATTATTATGACAGGTACAGTAAAATTTTTCAATGTTTCTAAAGGTTATGGATTTATAACTAATGATGAAACTCAAGAAGACATTTTTGTTCATGCAACTTCCCTTGGAAATGTTAGCATTAAAGAAGGGGACAAGGTAGAATATGAAGAAGAAGATGGGAGAAAAGGTAAAGTCGCTGGACAAATAAAACTCTTATAAAACTTTTTTTAATACAATTTTTATTTTATTCTGGAAATTCCAGTTTAAATTCTTTTTCCTTTAAAAAATTTTTTGATTAGTGCTTTGGATTCATCCAAAAGAATCCCTTTTCTAATTGTAGTTTTTTTTGATAATTCAATTCCATTTGAAAATCCTCCATTTTCCGGATCTGATGTTGAATATATAATAGCTCCTATTTTACTTAATAATAAAGCTCCTGCACACATATAACACGGCTCCAAAGTTGAATAAATAGAGCACTGATTTAAATATTTACTATTAGTAAAATTTGAAGCAGAAGTAAGAGCTAACATCTCTGCATGAGCAGTTACATCATTTAACTTTTCAATTTGATTATATGCTCTAGCTATAATTTTATTCTCAATTACTATTATAGCTCCAACAGGGACTTCTCCTTCTAAATAAGCTTTATTAGCATAAAACAAAGCCTTTTTCATAAAATATTCATCATTAAATTCCATCACTTAAAAATAAATTATTTTTTTAAAAAATGATCACTTATTTTTTTTAATTAATTACTAATTGATTCGTATCTTTTAATCGAAATGAATAGTCCAAAACGCCTTTTTTTAATTGATGCTTATGCCCTAATTTTCAGAGGATATTATGCCTTCATTAAGAACCCAAGAATAAATTCTAAAGGTATAGATACTTCTGCAATTTTTGGCTTTATGAATTCTCTTTTAGATTTAATTAAAAGAGAAAAACCTGATCATATTTCTGTTTGTTTTGATAAAGGAGGTTCTAAAAGTAGAACTGAAATTTACTCAGAATACAAATCAAATAGACATGAAACTCCTGAAGCAATTAAAATTGCTGTTCCTTATATCCAAAAGATTCTTAAAGAAATGAATATTTCAATTATAGAAAAAGAAGGTTATGAAGCTGATGATATTATTGGAACTATAGCAAAAAAAGCAGAAATAAAGAATTTTGAAACCTATATGGTTACACCTGACAAAGATTTTGCTCAACTAGTTTCTGAAAAAATATTTATTTATCGCCCTGCTAGGATGGGAAACGGGATTGAAATATGGGGGGTAAATGAGGTCAAAGAAAAATTTGAAGTTGATTCTCCATTACAAATTATAGATTATCTGGGAATGATGGGAGACTCAGTAGACAATATCCCTGGGCTACCGGGAGTAGGAGATAAAACAGCTAAAAAATTCATTAAACAATACGGAAGCATTGAAAACCTTCTTAGTAATACTGATCAATTAAAAGGTAAATTAAAAGAGAAAATTGAAGAAAATAAAGATTTAGGAATTCTATCTAAAGAACTTGCAAAAATTTTATTAAATGTTCCTGTAAATTTTGATTTTAAAGATTTTAAAATATCTAAACCTAATTATAATAATCTCAATCTTATCCTTGATGAACTTGAATTTAGAAGAATAAAAGAAAATATCTCCAAATTATATCAAAATATTTATGATGATTTATCTTCGAATATTACTGAAACCGGTCAAATAGATTTATTTTACTCTCAAGAGGAGAAAAAACCTAAATTAGAAAAAGAAAAAAAGAAAAAAAATTTTTTTCAATATCTAAAAACACCATTTTCTTTAAAACTTTTTACTCAAAAAATTCTTAAACAAAAGAATTTTGCTTTTAAAATTCAAACAGAAAATATAGAATCTTCAAAACATAAAATAATAGGAATAGGGTTTTCTTGGGAATATAATAAAGGCTTCTATATTCCTTTTCCAATTATCAAGTCAGATTTAAATACTACTTTAAAATATTTAAAACAGGTTTTTGAATCTCCAAATATTATAAAAATTGGTTATGATATGAAAAAAGAAATTAAATCCCTATCTAATCATAACATAACTTTAAAAGGCACTTTTTTTGATACTATGGTTGCGCACTATTTAATCAATCCTGATCGTCAACACAATCTTGAGGTCCTTGCTAATAGCAATTTGAATTCTAACCTTTTATCAGATAAAGAACTTTTTAAAAAAATAAAATTTAATGAACATTCCCTAGAAGAACAAACAGAAATTTTAGTAAAAAAAAGTGAAATTATTCTTCATTTGAAAACAATTTTCAATAATAAATTAAAAGAGAATAATAATTTGGATCTCTTTAATAACATAGAAATTCCCCTTATAAAAGTGCTAAGAAATATGGAGAAAGAAGGCGTTAAACTTGATGTTTTATTTTTAAAAAATTTGTCTAAAAAATTTTTAACTAAAGCTCTTTTAACTGAAACTAGCATTTTCAAAAAAGCAGGAGAAAAATTTAATATTGCCTCTCCTAAGCAATTAGGATTTATTTTATTTGAAAAATTAAAAATTGTAGATAAACCAAAAAAAACAAAAACAGGACAATTTTCTACTGCTGAAGAAATTCTTTCTCAACTTGCAAAAAATAATGAAATTGTTTCAGAAATTTTAATTTGGAGGTCTATAAAAAAACTTCTAAATACATATGTGGATGCTCTCCCTTTAGAAATTAATTCTAATACTGACAGAATTCATACAATTTATAACCAAACTATTACATCTACTGGTAGACTTAGTAGCACCTCTCCAAATTTACAGAATATCCCTATCAGAACTGAGATGGGAAGAGAAATTAGAAAAGGGTTTATCCCAAAGAGTGGAAATCATTTTCTATTAGCGGCTGACTATTCTCAAATTGAACTTAGAATTATAGCAGCCCTTAGTAATGATCCTCAAATGATAAAAGCATTTATGGAAAACCAAGATATTCATTCTAGTACTGCCTCTAATGTTTTTGGAGTTCCTATTAGCGAAGTTACTAGAGATCAAAGGAACAATGCTAAAACTATCAACTTCGGAATTATTTATGGAGTTTCAGCATTTGGTCTAAGTCAACAAACTAATTTAAATAGATCTGAATCAAAAGAATTAATCGACAAATATTATAAAACTTATCCTAACCTAAGAAACTTCATATCAAAACAAATTCAGGAAGCAAGGGATAATGGATATGTTGAGACAATTCTAGGAAGAAGAAGATACTTAAACGATATTTTATCTGAAAATGCTATTGTTAGGGGAGGCGCAGAACGAAATGCCATTAATGCTCCCATTCAGGGAAGTGCAGCTGATATAATAAAAATTGCCATGATTAATATCCATAATCGACTAGTTGACGAAAAATGGGATTCAAAAATGATATTACAAGTGCATGATGAATTAATTTTTGATGCTCCAAAAAATGAAATAAAAGATTTATCACTAATGGTAAAAAAAGAGATGGAAAGTGCATATACACTTAAAGTCCCATTAGTTGTTGATATCGGAATAGGAAAAAATTGGCTTGAAGCCCATTAAATTAAACTAATGAAATTCTTGCAAAGTCAGTTATTTTTAAATCCTGATTTACAGATTTAACATAATTTAGAACACTCAATTTGCTATCCTTAATATAAGCTTGATTAATTAAGGTATTCTCTTTAAAAAATCTTTTAATTTTACCTTTAGCAATATTATCTAACATTTCTTCAGGTTTCCCCTCTTGACGCAATTGATCTTTTGCTATTTCAACCTCTTTTTCAATTATACTAGAATCAACTCCATCTTCATTTAAAGCAATTGGATTCATTGCAGCAATCTGCATTGAAATATTTTTTGCTACTTCTGAAGATTCCTTAAGATTATGAGAAAGGCTAACAATTGCTGCGATTTTATTGCCAGCATGAATATAATATCCAACAAAATCTCCTTTTATCTTTTTAAAACCACCTATTTCAATTTTTTCACCAATAACGCCAGTTTGTTCAATTAATTTGTCTGAAACTTTCATCCCTTTAATATCTGAAGACAATAATTCCTCTAAACTGTTTTTATTTATTGCAACATTTATAATGTCATTTGCAAGAGATAAGTATCCTTCATTCTTTGCTACAAAGTCAGTTTCACAATTTAAAGATAAAAGTACCCCTTCATTGTTACTTTCATTTACTTTAGCTAATACTACTCCTTCTGAAGATTCTCTGTCTGCTCTATTTGCAGCAACTTTTTGACCTTTTTTTCGAAGAGTTTCAACTGCTTTTTCAAAATCTCCTTCTGATTCGACTAATGCTTTCTTACAATCCATCATTCCAGCCCCTGTGAATTGTCTTAATTTATTTACTTCTGACGCTTTTATGTTCATAATATATCAACTATTTTTTCTCCTTTTTTTGATTTTCTAACTTCTCTTTATCAGATTTATTTTTTATATCATCATTAGATTCTTTTGAATTTTCATCACTTTCTTTCTCCTTAGATTCAGCTTCCTTTTGCTTTTGCCGCTCTTTTAATCCTTCAGAAACAGATTCAGTAATAATAGAAAGAATCTTGTCTATTGATTTAGAAGCATCATCATTTGAAGGAATAACAAAATTTATTCCACGAGGATCAGAATTAGTATCTACCATTGCAAAAATAGGTATATTAAGCTTCTTAGCTTCCTTAATAGCAATCTGCTCTCTCTTGATATCTACAACAAAAATTGCTCCAGGTAATCTAGTCATTTCAGAAATAGAACCTAAATTTTTTTCTAATTTAGCCCTCAAACGATTAACCTGAAGTTTTTCTTTTTTTGAAAGAGTTTCAAATGTTCCATCTTTTTTCATTCTATCAATTGAAGCCATTTTTTTAACTGCTTTTCTAATTGTAACAAAATTAGTTAACATTCCGCCAGGCCATCTTTCAGTAATGTAGGGCATATTTACATCCTTTGCCTTTTTACTAACTATATCTTTAGCTTGTTTTTTTGTGGCAACAAATAATATTTTACGTCCAGATTCAGCGATTTTAGTAATTGCCAAGGAAGCTTCTTCAATTTTTGCAGATGTCTTATATAAGTTGATAATATGAATCCCATTTCTTTCCATATAAATATATGGAGCCATATTTGGATTCCATTTCCTGGTCATGTGACCAAAATGAACGCCTGCATTCAACAGGTCTTTTACTTCAATTTTTCCCATTTATAATTTTAGTTTACGTTCCGAATTTAGCAATATATAAGTGGCTTATATAATATTAAGGCCTTAAATATTTAGATGCTAAACTAAAACCCGAAAATTTCGAGCGGGCAACAGGTTTAAATATGAACTGTCTCTTTTTTTTAAAAAAAAGAGCAAAAAATTATCTTTTAGAGAACTGGAATTTCTTTCTGGCTTTTTTTTGACCACATTTTTTTCGTTCTACCATTCTTGGATCACGAGTCAATAAACCTTCTGGTTTAAGTGATTTTCTGAAATCTTCATTGAGCTTTATCAAAGCTCTAGAAATTCCCAATCTTGCTGATTCAGCTTGACCATTAGGTCCACCACCCACTATAGTTATTTTTATATCGTAACTTTTTTCTGTATTTGTAAGGGTGAAAGGTTGCATTATTTTGTATTGCAAGCTTGCTGTAGGAAAATAATCATCATATTGCTTTTTATTTACAATTACATTTCCTTTACCTTTAGACAGAAACACTCTAGCTACTGAGGTTTTTCTTCTTCCTATAGCATGAACTACATCCATCATTTAATTTTATTAAGTTTAATTTCAATAGGGTTTTGTCCCTGATGTTTATGTTCTTGTCCTGAATAAACCTTGAGATTTCTATATAGCATAGCTCCTAATTTGTTTTTAGGTAACATTCCTCTAATGGCATTTTCGACAATTCTGGTTGGATCCTTTTTATATAACTGTTCAGCAGTAACTGATCGCTGACCTCCAGGATAACCAGTATGTCGAACATACTCTTTATTTTTCCATTTATTTCCAGTTAATTTTATTTTTGAAGCATTAAGAATAATAACATTGTCACCACAATCAACATGAGGAGTAAAATTTGGTTTATGTTTTCCTCTCAATAATTTTGCCACCTTAGAAGCCATTCTTCCAAGAGTCAACCCATCAACATCGACAACAACCCAGTTTTTATTAACTGTATTCTTATTTGCTGAAATAGTTTTATAACCTAATTTTTCCAAAAAAAAATTTTATAACAATCTGATTAAAGGCTGCAAATTTAACATAATATTTTTTTTTTGCAAAAATGTACTACTTTATTTTATCCTAAAAAGGTAAATCATCTTCAACCTCCTCATCATTTTCATCAGTTAACTTAAAAACTTCCTCACTACTTGGAATAGGAGGAACATCTTGTTTTTCTAATTCAATTTTATCAATTCTCCATCCTTGAATAGAATTAAAATATTTTGTTTCTCCTTCAGGGTTAATCCATTCTCGACCTCTCAAATTTATACTAATTCTAACATTTTCATTTTCTAGAAAAGAATCTAATAACTCACACTTATCCTGAACGAATTCAATCAAAATAGTTTGTGGATATTGTTCTTCAGTAATTAATACCACCTCTCTTTTTCTAAAACCATTATTTCCATATGTTTTAACTTCGTCTATCCATTTTATTTTTCCTGTAACTTCCATTATCTTAAATTAAATTTATATAAAAGTATAAAAATTGTAATGTTCCAGTTATATGTTTATGAATTTTCCATTTTATACTATATTAGTATGAATCAATAATAAAATAATTGTTCAATAATTCTAAATATATTATTAACAACTATTGGATATTAATATCCTTTGCTATTGTAGTCCTAATCCTTTGGAATACAAATATGCTTTTTCAAATTCTTAAAAAAGAAGAAAGAACGAAAATGGAATTATGGGCTACAGCACAAAAAGAAATTATAAAGAATACCAATCTAAATTTAGATTATGGTAATTTAACGTTTGATGTAATTCAAAAAATTGGGAATACTCCAATAATTCAAATAAATTCCAAAGGTAAAATAATTGATTATAGAAACATTAATTGGAATAAAAAAACTGATAAAGATTCATCTTATTTATATAAAAAATTAGATCTTTTTAAAAAAGAGAATAAACCAATTTCAATAGAATATGAAAACTTAATTACTCAAAAAATTTATTATGGTAACTCAGATTTATTAAAAAAATTAAAATATTACCCAATAGCCCTATTATTTATTATTTTCCTTTTTGCTGCGGTGTTATATTTTATAGTTCAAACTTCTAAAATTTCTGAACAAAATAAACTCTGGGTGGGTATGGCGAAGGAAACTGCTCATCAAATTGGCACCCCATTAACATCATTAATGGGCTGGATGACCATTATTAAAGATAAGGGAAGTAATTCTGAATCAATTATTGAAATGGAAAAAGACATAGATCGTCTAAGTGTCATTACTGAAAGATTTTCAAAAATTGGATCCTTCCCAAAACTTAATAGGCAAGACATAAATATAATTACTCAAAAAACCATTGTTTATTTAAAAAAAAGAAGCTCAAATTATATTAAATGGAATTTCAATCTTTCAAAAAAGAAAATTAATGTACCACTAAATTCTTCTTTATTTAGTTGGACTTTAGAAAATCTCATTAATAATGCTATTGACTCTATGAAGGGTAAGGGTGCTATAAATATAACTTTAGAGGAAAATAAGGATATTGTAAAAATAAAAATACAAGACACTGGAAAAGGAATCCATTCTAAAGATATTAATCAAATTTTTAAACCTGGATATACATCAAAAAAAAGAGGTTGGGGGCTAGGTTTATCATTATCAAAGAGAATTATTGAAGATTATCATAAAGGCAAAATAATTTTAAAAGAATCCAAAATCAATAAAGGATCTACTTTTGAAATACAATTAAATAAAAGAAACTAAAAATTCGAATTTATTTTATTAGCAATCATTTCCATTTCTTTTCTTGATAAATTGACTTTAGTAGTAAAAGTTATATCATCCATTTTTTTTAATGGAATTAAATGAACATGAACATGAGGGACTTCAAGTCCAATTACTGAAATAGCAATTCTTTTACAAGTAATAGATTTTTTAATAGCAATGGCTACTTTTCTAGAGAAAGTCATTAAAGAAATATACTCTTCAATAGAAAGATCAAAAATCTTATCTGTTTCTTTTTTTGGTATGCATAATGTATGTCCTTTAGAATTAGGGTTAATATCTAGAAAAGCAAAGTGATTTTCATCTTCAGCAACCTTAAAACAAGGAATCTTACCTGATAATATTTTAGAAAAAATTGTGCTCAAAATTAAGACCTCCTGATTTCTATTATTTCCAATTGAATATTACCACTAGGAACTTTAATCTCAACAACTTCACCAACTTTTTTACCCAAAAGACCTTTACCAATAGGGGATTCTACAGATATTTTTCCCTTATTTAAATCAGCTTCTCTTTGAGCAACCAAAGTATAAGTCATTTCCATGCCATTATTTTTATTTATAACTTTTACAGTTGATAAAACCAAAACTTTCGTGTCGTCCAATTTAGTTTCATCAATTAATCGAGCATTAGACAAAATATCTTCTAATTTTGAAATTCTCATTTCTAACAATCCCTGAGCTTCTTTTGCTGCATCATACTCAGCATTTTCACTAAGATCACCCTTATCCCTTGCTTCAGCTATTGCAAATGAAGCCTTAGGTCTTTCTATATCCTTTAATTGATTTAGCTCATCTTTTAATTTCCGAAATCCTTGTTTTGTATAATAAGATACTTTAGTCACTTGTTTTACGTTTGATTATTAATAACTTGATGGTAAATGTTATTATAACAAATATATAAATTTGAAAGAATCTTATAAAATTTTTAATTTATCCTTTTATATATTATTTTTTTTAATTCTAATAGGTTGCAAAAAAAATAGTCTAGAGAGAAACCCTTTTTTACCAGAATTTAATTTCCA
>MDTC01081658.1_pt1 | contig 10397 bp, 9 predicted proteins | sample 811181 | NCBI WGS metagenome assembly MDTC01 (sample SAMN05326644, study PRJNA326480) | marine metagenome | isolation source: seawater | place: Pacific Ocean: North | collected 2011
CTGTCGGTTTATTTATAATTAATTGTATTTTTCTATGCAGCTGTACTTTATACAATTATCAATGATTTAATTTATATAACGAATGAATGTTGCTCTTATTTATAAGAAAAGTGCATGGGAACTCTTTTCTGGCTCTGATGATAACAATGTAAATTCATTTATTTTGGAGGATGAATCTCAAAGAGATTTGTTATTAGAAAGTGACCTCGTTCAAAAACAAACAATAGATTTAGTCGAAAAAACACTTTTTGGTGAGAATATAAGTTATAAAAAAATATATCGATCAACTATCGGTGAATATGATCTAAGTGCTTTTGATTTGGTCATCACCGTTGGCGGGGATGGAACTTTTCTTGAGGCTTCGCATCATATTAAAGCAAATACTCCGATACTTGGAGTTAATTCTGATCCACAAAGAAGCGTAGGTTTTTTTTGTGCCTGCAATGCAGAAAATTTTGAAAATTTCTTTAACGGCTTATCAATTCAGCCAAAGTTACAGTTAAACAGGTTATCGTTATTCATCGATAAATCACCCATCGGTCCACCAGTGCTTAATGATGTTCTTTTTGCCAGCCCTAACCCGGCCGCCACAACGCGCTATCAGATAAACAGCAATTCCTATCGTAATAGTGGCTTGTTAATATCTACAGGAGCAGGTTCAACAGCTTGGTCTTTTCAAGAGGGCATTGACCCACTGCCACTTGAAACCAAAAACTTTCAGTTATTACATAGAGGAACTCGAAATGCCGAAGCCATAATAACTACCGGCGTGATCATTCACTCTTTGACCAGAAAAGGAACAATTTTTATTGATGGTGATCATTGCTCTTTTTCGCTCTCCTTAGGCCAGCAATTGGAAATTAAATCTGGCACCCCGATAACGGTATTGGGTGATATTAACAAAAAAAGAGCTGAATTTTTGGATGCTTACGATTAATTATTAACAATGTCTGAGAAACCTCGAAAAGCAGTATACGCAGGCAGTTTTGATCCCCTCACCAACGGACACCTCTGGATGATTAAACAGGGTTTAGACTTATTTGATCATTTAACGGTCGCTATTGGTATCAATCCTGACAAAGAATACACCTATGGTGTAAATGAAAGAATTGATATTCTTCATAAATCGCTCCCAAAAGTGGAAAATATCAGTATTTCATTTTTTGAAAACAAGTATCTAGTCGATTATGCCACTGAAATAGGGGCGAGTTACATACTTCGAGGCATTCGTTCTGCCCAAGATTATGAATTCGAAAGGGGTATGCGCCATACCAATGCTGAGTTAAAAAGCGAGATTACCACTATCTTTTTGATGCCTCCAAGAGGTTTAGCTGAACTCAGTAGTAGCATGGTTAAAGGGTTAGTTGGTCCAATCGGCTGGGAAGATCATGTTGCAAAGATGGTTCCTTCAGCCGTTTTCGAAATAATGAAATTAAAACATTAACTTTGAGAATTTTCTTGGAGATTTGTCATTTTCATGCAAATTAGACAACCCTAATACAAAAAGGGTCAATTTTAAGAACCAATTCTCACATTTTTGATGATATGCGCGTAAAAAGAAAATACATGAAAACGCACTTAACTCGTCCTAGAAAAGGGGGCGCGGCTAAAAGGCGTAGGCAAAATGATCAAAGAAAGCGTCTTATTACATTAGGAATTGACGAGGAGGCTGTCCAAAAAATGAATCCTCGTGAGGTGCTCACTATGTTGAAGTACCCAGCAAAAATTAAAAAAGACTAAAGCTCTATTTCCTAGCGTTTGGATCAACAGGCTCTTGTAAAAGATCATTAAGTTCAGAGGGAAATATACCTGGATTTAACCCATTGAGAAGCTTTGCCATGCCATGGGCCTCTTTTTGCATTGTAAAGTTTTCAGCATAGCTTGGCATTTTCTTAATCAAGTATAAAGAGTCTCTCATAGACCTCAACGACAAGCCCCTGTCCTGTCCATAGTTTATCGTCATTGCCCGATTGTAGTCTGTAAGAGCTTTAGATCTCATTACCCCTATTCTACTAGATAGATCATTCCTTTCCTCCATTGTTTCATCAGAGATCTCAATAGTCTGAAGCTCTTTATCTAGTTCATTAGCCAATTCATCAGTGGACTTAGCCCTCAGAAAAAAGATCTGAGCCATATGGTGAACATTGATTCCATTTTTGAGAGGTAATTCATTAGGAGCTACAGTGTATGTACCAACTCCAGGGATGTCTTTTTCAGTAATTTGGTACGTTTCCATCATCAAATTCAATGGACTCCATTTATTTCCAGCAAGGTGAGCCCATCCCTGAAACAATCTGATTTGATCTTGCCATTTTGAGCCCAGGTTGACTTTTTGAACTCTAACATAAGGCTCCATCATCGCTTTGAATTGTCCTGTCCTTCTGAGACATTCCATATAATAAAACACAGCCTGCGCTCCAATATTGTCTTTCATTAGAGGATGCTTGGAATCAGCAATTCCCTTGTAGTTATCCATTGCCTCTAAAAAAGCTGCACTGCCCTTTTTATATTCATTTCTATTCCATAAATCAATGGCCTCTTTCCAATCGTCAGGCTCTCTCCATGATATATCACTTACTGATGATAATGCATATCCTGCAGGAGAGACTCCATTCTCAAATTGACTCACGTAGATGTTATTATCATCCGCTTTTGTAACATATCCTGGAAAGTCTTGTTTATTTTTCCCAATAGTCAAAGTCGCTGCGATTGGTTTAGCCGAGCTGATTGAGGTAGATAAAATAGATAGCAATGCAATTATAAAAAGATTTTCATATTTCATATTCATAATTTCTTAGTTAAAGGACTTTAAGGTAATTAATTATTGGCGTAAGGATCTTGATCATTTTCCTCCCCATATTCCTCTGATAGCTCGTAATAAATTGCTTTCAATTTTGCAAACTCTTGGGCAAACCTTCGATCATTAATATAATTTTTAAATTTTAAACCACTTCGATGAGCCAGTTTGTAAGCTTCGGCATTTTTCCCTGACGATTTTTGTATTGTAGCAGAGCGCGCTGCCGCCGGAATTGAAAATTCGATTCTCGAAGCATATTTTCCCATCACAGCCACATAAGGGGTTAAGGCCTGGGAAGATTTATCATTTTTATCCATGGATTCACCAAGCCTATACCAAGCCTCCGCACTATAGGTTCCCGTCCATTTCTTATTTTTTACAAATTCAGTCCACTGCTTCTCAGCATTAGACCATTGATTTTTTCTTGAGTAGTAAGAAGCTCTCTCATAGGCAGACTCTCTCTGTAATTGCATGTTAGAGCTGTTATTAACAACCCACTCAACATACTTAAGACCCTTTTGCTGCTCAGGTGCATTAAGTGCCTTTAAATGAATTTTTGCTAGAGCATTATAAGCATAGTCTTTTGATTCGATACCAGGACGATCAATAATTTCATTAAACCAAGGAACAGATTGATCCACTTGATTTCCATCCCTTAGAAAGACACCTATTCTCGCCAAAACGTAAGGGGCTAAAACCTTCTTATCAAAGCCTCTGAGTTCAGTGAATGCTGTTTTGATTTCAGCTTGTGATTTCGCTGGATCCTTTTCTTTTAATTCTTTTTCAATAATATCGATACGAGAGACTAATAACCACGCTAGCACAGCATCAGGTTGACCACCCTTAGTCGACATCGTTTTTAATTTTTCAACAGTTTTCTCGCCTCCAAGTAACTTAACAGAAACTTCGCCGTATTTTGTAACGGCTTTTTCAAGGTCTGCATTTTCTTGTCTACCCAACTGGTCAATTATATTCTCAAGCTTAGATAGACCTTCCTCACCACGACCAACTGACTCATGAATTAGAGCCGTAAGAGCCGTTGCTACGACTTGCGGCTCTAAAAAGTTACCTGGATAGCTTTCAATGAAATCATCATAGTGGTCAGCAGCCTCTTTATATTTCTCCTGAGCAATAGCAACTGGAACAAGCTGGCTTAGAGCCTCGGCCGCGACTTGATAATGGCCAGCCTGTTCAGCAAGTGATTTACCTTTAAGGTAAGCTTCTCTAGCAGCTGGCCATTCTGTTTGTGCCTGAAGAACATCACCACGTAAATTTAAACTTCTGTCATAAATCTCACTTGATGAATGACGCTGCTCAATTTCATCCAATTTTGCAAGACATTGATCTAAATTATCATTAGCAAAATGACATGTTGCCACGTCAAGAATTGCAAAGGACCTCAGAGATGATTCAGGGTATTTGCCTAACCAGGCATCTAACAGAGGCAATGCTGAGGCCCATTCTAATAGTTTTACTTTGTTGGCCCCTCTGTAATAACTGGACTCCTCAAGATATCCACTCTTTGGGTACTTGGCAGCATGTTGTTCAAGAATAGGGTCCGCATCTTCATATTGACCATCATAATAATAGGATCCTCCTAAACAAAAAAGACATAGGTCTTGTTGCGGACTATTATCCGGCAACTTGGGTAAAATATTTACAGCAATTTCTATACACCTTGTGTAATCCCCCCTCCGAAACAACTGTTCCATCAGCATACTCTGGACCTCAGGCTCTAGTTCGTGGCCAGGATATTTGTTAAGAAAATTCATTCCATGGTGTTGAGCTGAAAGTAAATCTCCAATTGAAAATGCGCATCTAGTGGCCTGATATACAATTTCGGGGTGAAGATTCTTTTTGCCGTCTCCAGTTTTTGCATTCGGAAATGCTTGGGATAAATAATCGTAAATAGAGTAAGCTCCTCTAAAATTATTATTCTTTTCGTATATGAAAGCCAAGAGTCTTAGACCTTGAATATCAACACTGGTACCACCTCTAATCGTTGCCTCAAGCTGGTCAATCTTTTCTTGTACCTTTGCTTTAGCTGCATCACTTCTTTCAAATGATTTTCTATCTTCAAGTTCAGAGAGCGCGTCTTCTGTACGAGGTACTAATGTATAAAATCTTAGAGCAAGCGCATCTAAATTATTTTCACCATTGGAAGCCTCTTGAGCAAGTTGTAGCATCTTGCTATTGAAACCATACTGAAAACTGTCATAAGGTGAGAACCGAAGGGGACCATCATTTTTTTCTATAAATGCAATACCCTCTGCAAGCATATCTTTTTCAATCCACTTTCCTGCAAGATCAAAAAATGCATTGTGCAGCATCCATTTTTCCTTTGTTCTTATTTTATCGTAATTGTCATATACTGTCTGCAGGCGACCAGTCGCCTCAGGAATTTTTTCTAACTTGGCATTACAAACTCCCATATTGATGAGAACTTCTGCTGGGGAATAGGTTCCCTTTTCGGGTTTATCGGCAAGAAATTTTTCATAAAGTTTGAGAGCTCCAGCATATTCCTCAGCTCCTTGCTCTGCAGTGCCCCAACGATAAAGTGATACCTTGTGGTAATGATTTCTAGAACCAGGAGCCTTATCTTTTAAATTATCAGGAATCTTGTTTGGAAACTTTTTATAAGTTGTCTCAAATGAAGACGCCGCCTCTCTATACTTTTTTAATGATAGTTGGCATAAGCCTAAGTGATAATGAATGAGGCCGAAGGCTGGGCCATAATATTCCATGGCATTTTGCCCATGGTCACTCACAACGGATTGTAAAACACTAGTCGCTTCCGTCCACTTGGATTCTTCCATTAGCTGAACAGCTTTTCTGTAATTATCTTCGACTGGATTTTGAGTGTATCCTTTTTCAAGTCCAGCCAGCAATAAAGTGACAAATAGTGCCAATAAAAAAGAAAATTTATGAGGAGTGTTTGTGGTGTTTCTTTCCATATCGTGACGAATATTATAATTCACATCAGGGTGTTCATAAAAGAGGAATTTAGGGCTATCCCTCAAATTTATTCATATCCAGTTTAATTAAATTAATTCCTAGATGAGAATTCTTTAATAAAATTAGAAATTTCTTGGAATTACTCTTCCTCATCACGAAAACCCGTCATCGTGACATTTTTAATTTTGACGGAAGCCAATGCATTAACAACATCAATAAATCTCTGCGTTTTTCCATCATCGTCCGCTTTTACAGTGACCATGGCTTCTTGGTTGGTTCCATCAGCCAAGTCCTTGTATGCTTTTAGCCTCTGGCGTAAATCGGGTAACCTATCAGCTCCTGAACCTCCACTCAGTGGAATAGGCTCTTCATTGTAGGTAACGCTTCCATCGGGACCAATAACTATAGCAATAGGATCAATATCAAGAGGATTCTCGTTGGGCACCTGAGAAGGTAATACTATTGAAAGATCTGTTTCATCAGGTCGAAGTGTGGATGTAACAAGAAAGTATATCAACAAGAGGAATGCAACGTCCACCAAAGAGGAAATATCGAGTTCCGGATCATTCTCCTCATCTGATCTATATCGTTTTCTCCTTGCCATATCTTTAGTCAAATTTACCAGTTTTCAATGATCCGAAGACAACCTTGTTGATCCCACCTAGTGCTGCGGCCTTAGTGACTTTTTTTAGATCTCTTACAGATGCATCACGGTGAGCCCTCAATAATAGTGATGGATCATTTCCTACTGTTTCCATTCTTTCCTTCCAACTCGTCACTCTCTCTGTAATTTCGTCTTCAGTAACAGTGACCTTACCGTCCCCTGCAGTAAAGGTTCCGTCAGATCTGATATTAAAAATGATTCGACCTTTAACATTGTCGGGCCGGATCGACTCATCAGCCACTGGTGGCTTAATCTTATCATCAACTTTTACAGTGACCATTCTTGATGCAACCATAAAAAATATGAGCAACAAGAAGACCATGTCAATCATCGGCGACATGTCCATTCTAGCATCATCGCCTTGTTCCTCCATTGCGGACTGTAGCTTTGATGAAGCCATATTCCCTAAATGATAATCAACTATTAAGTGTTAAACCGTTTATTAAAACTATGATTGGAAGCCTTCAGGCACCTTCGCCATAATTTGATCTGCATTTGCAGCCTGATAACTTGCGTCTAGAAGTTCAGAAATGTCCTGATGGCAATCTGCCACAAGACGATTGAAACGGTTTCTAAGGAAGAAGAAAAAGAAAATAGATGGTATGGCAATAATAAGACCTGAAGCCGTTGTTACCATCGCCAATCCTATATCTCCAGCCAAGGTACTTGGGTCAGCCTGTCCCTCAGCAGCAAGAGTATTAAAAGCACCCATCATACCTACAACAGTTCCAAGAAGACCCAACATTGGAGCAATCTGACCAATCACACCCAAGTAGCCTATATTGGTAAGAAACTTTTTATTATTAGTGATAGTGAATTCTGCAACAGCATCGTCAACATCCTCTCTTCCGAAATCCTCAGTGTTGGTGGCATCAAATTGTGGCAATGATGCTGCCACCATTCGACCCAAGTAACTTGTGTGTCCAGATGCCATTTCAATAGCACTTCTAACTCTTACATTTTGCATGTGATCTAGCAAGCCTGCCTTTAATTCAACGGGGTTAAATTTATTGGCATTTAATTCAATGAAATTATAAACAACAAAAAATATCATAGCTATTGAGGCTATGACCAAAGGAACCATCCACAAACCTGCATCAAGAACATTATCAAGCATGGTTTTCTTTTGGACCTCTTCATCTCCGACTTCTTGAGCTAGCAATTCAGGGGTTGAACAAATAAAAACGAATAAAAAGGCAAGAAGCGCCGTAAGAAATAGAAAGTTCTTACTGAGAAACGGTTGTCCTAATTTTGTGGGAGATTTTATCATGGGTATATTGTGTGGCTAAGTGTTTTACCTCGAGGGGACAATAAAAATTCAAATTAGAATTTTTCAACGTTCATTACCTCAATTTTTAATTTTGTACCCTATTTATTAAAAAAACAACCTATTAAAACCAATGATTAGGCTCTTAAATTAGTGTTTTTTGGTCTTATGGGCCTGTTAATCAAGCTCATGCCATTTTTATTAATCTTTAATCATAGAACTATTTTCTGATTAGTGTATTCACCCTGAGGAATTTCTTTAACAGATTTTGAATCATTTCTCAGTTCAATTGATCCTTTAAATGAAATATTTCGCCCAAACTTTACTGGACCATCAACTTTAATATCCTCACATTCTCTTAAAGATGGAACGCCGTGAGGGATCATCATTTCAAAAGAGTCGTAACTTTTGTATATTTCATCATTAAGTCTCACATCTGGGGGTGAACACTCTCTATCATTACTTAGACGAATTTGAAAATCTTCACTTAGTTGGTATGCATCAGAGCGTAATGCAAAGAGATCCTCACAGCTCTTGACCGGTGAAAATCTTGATCTTGGAACTTCTACTACAGAGGAATCTCTAAAGCATTGAATGGCCGCTCCCATAGCTATTTCTATTTGAATGACCTCATGAGAATTTTTATCACTTGGGTTAATGTTTTTTTTATTAACTATGAGAGGTAATTCCAAATGATTGTCACCTGATCTCATTAATTCTCTAAGCCGATCTAAACGAATCCAAATGTTGTTAGTATTAAAAAATCGATACTTAGATATATTTTGAAACTCCTCAAGATCACCTTGAGGGCATTGAGCAATCTCCCTCAAAAGCAAATTACCATTTTTCTTGGATTTAGCGAGATGACCGCCCTTCCTATCAACATCAGTTCTTCTGGTCACTTCCATCATGAATGAAGAACCACTTTTAATAAATTCGTTAAGCAGTTTAAAATCAAGCGTTGCACCCAAATTATCAGAATTGGAAATGAATGCATATTTTACTCCAGAATCAACAAGTTCATCAAGCACACCAGTTCCTAAAAGGGACGCATAAATATCACCGTGACCTGGTGGACACCATTCCAACTCAGGGGATTCCTCATAGGAGACAGCTTGAAACGATTCGGCACAAATTTTCGGAATTCTATTCTGAAATAATTCAATTTTTTCGAATTTTCCAAGGTCAGGATATTTTATGAGAAATTCCTTAGTTTCATTTGAGGTGGAAAAGCTATTCATTAGTAAAAATTTCACCTCATTACTGTAAGTTTTTCGTAAATGTATGATTTGATTGACTATGACGTCCATAAAAGTCATACCATCCCTGACATTTAGTAAAGACTTAGTCTTATTAAGACCCATGCTTGTACCTAGACCGCCATTAAGTTTAATAACAACACTCTGATCAAGAGTCGTACCCAATTTTTCATCATTTATAAGGTTGAGCTCTTCATACATTTTAATTGATTCGATAGAATCTATGTCAGATTCATGAATCATTTGATCGTCTCCACGAACGACTTGATCGTACGCTTTCTTGAAATGATCAATTGCTATAACCGGCAAATCACTCGCACGCATTTTGGCAACAGGACAGTTTAACTCAGTATCCATTAGCATTATATCTAATCTCTTAAATTGATAGTAGGAATTGTCATTAAGAAAGTATTAACCCCACCTTCTGAGGATTTAAGAACCAAATCTCCTCCATGTGCTCTTGTAATAACTCTAGCCAAACTCAAACCTAACCCAAAACCTGGTTTGATTGATCCTCTAGCAGGGTCAACTCTATAAAATCTCTCAAAGATTTTTTCTTTGATTTCATGACTTATCTTAGGCCCAGTATTTTGGATTTGAACTTGGATTTCCTCTCCCTTATCTGGTTGAATCACTTTGCAATTAATAAGACCGTTCTGTTCGAGATTATATTTTGTGGCATTGGTCAATAAGTTGGAAATAGCCAAGCGTAGTAATCTTTCGTCACCATTTACAATCATACCGAGACTTCCATTATCAGCGTTTAATGTAACACCCTCTTCAGAAGCAATTATTTCTGCATCCTCTGTGATTTCCGACATCATTTCGCATACATCAATTTTGTTAGACTCTATAACAAACCCTCCTGCATCTGATCGAGAAAGCATAAGAAGACTCTCAATAATTGATCTAAGTTGACCAACTCTTTCAAGTAAATCAACAAGCACCAGGTTACTTTCACTGGATTGATTCTGATCTTGTAAAGCAGCCTCAATCTTTCCCTGCATGACGGCTAACGGAGTTTTAAGCTCATGAGAGGCATCAGCACTAAATCTTTTAATCTGACTAAAGGATTCTTCTAGCCTGTCCATCATTTGGTTTAAGACTCCCGCAAGTCTTCCCAATTCATCATGGGAAGTTATACCCTCAACTCTTTCTCCTAACCCTTTAACAGTAATATTTTCTGCGGTTGCTATAATTTTTTGAACAGGCCTTACCGCTCTACCCGCAATCCACCAAGCCCCAAAACCAATGACAAGTAAAGCCAAGGGAAGTGCTTCTAAATAACGAATCATTAATTTTTTTACTTCATCTCGTATCTCTTTTAAATCAATTGCCATCCGCACTCGATAACCAGCAAACGTACGCGTCATAACTCGCCAGGTTTTACCCTTAAAAGTAACTGTTTCATTAGCTCCTTCAGGTTTCCACTCCACTCCAGGACTGGGCTCAGGC
>MDTC01180804.1_pt1 | contig 10397 bp, 7 predicted proteins | sample 811181 | NCBI WGS metagenome assembly MDTC01 (sample SAMN05326644, study PRJNA326480) | marine metagenome | isolation source: seawater | place: Pacific Ocean: North | collected 2011
CGGAATCGCTATTACCGGTATCCCAACATAGCCCCATAGCTGGGCGCTGGCGGCATAGCCTGCTGCTGTGGCCGTTCCTTGTGCATTCACTAAAAAGAGTAGGGCGAAGTAAGAACCTTGAACAATAATTGACTCGATAGATGTCGGTAATGCTTTTTTAGCGAGGCGAAAAAGGATGTTTGGGGTCAATCGTAAATAACGAAGTTCTGCGCCTCGCAACGCAATTTGATGATCTTTTTGGTACACGTAGAGCGCCATCATGACGACGGCAAGCGCATTGGCAATGCACGACGCCATAGCTGCGCCCGCCAGCCCAAATTGCGGTAGTCCAAAGATTCCGGTGAGAAACAACGGGGTGAGCACAAAACTTAGACCAATCCATATGCTGGAAAAAATAAAGGGCGTTCTTGCATCGCCTATACTACGCAAAATTTGGGATGCGAAAACATAGGCGAACAGGGTCGGTAAGGAAAGGCAAAAAATTTGAAAGTAAGCGATTGACGCCCCGCGGGCTTCTAGGGGCATGTGTAACAGATCGGCGATGGAGTGCACGCCCAAATAGCCGATCAGCGCAAGAAAAAAACCGGAACTCATGGCAAATGTCATGGCCGTGCCAAAGAGTTTTTTGGCAGAATCTAAGTCATTTGCACCTATGGCCTGTCCAATAAAGATGCCAGCAGTCGCACCAAACCCAAAAATGACGGCCATTAGCAATCCGACAATAATATTCGCATTGATGACTGCGACGAGTTCGTTGGCTCCAAGTGTACGACTGACCCAAAAGGCACTCCAAGAGCCCACCACACTATGCAGTAAAAGGGTGGTTGTTAAGGGCAACGAGAATCGCGCAAGTGTTGAGGCAATAGGTCCGCGGGTGAGCGTCTTTGACGACGCATCTTCCGTTTGTAATAAGCGCAAACACGTATCCTTATTGTCGACGAGAAGGGATGGGACGGTGGTTACGCCAAATTATTTAAGTACGGCTTCGATCAGTCGCGGACCATTACCATTAATAGCTTCTTGCAGCGCTTCAGAAAATTGCTGGGTCGTCTTTGCGCGTTTTGCAGGAACACCCATCCCCTCAGATAGAGCGACCCAGTCGAGTTCTGGGTTGGTCAAATCCAGCAAAGAAAGGGCCTTAGCTCCAGGTTCTTTGACGCCAACGCGACCTAATTCGATATTTAAAATACCGTAGCTGTTGTTTTTCATGATTATGGTGGTCACGTCGAGGTTCTCTCGAGCCATGGTCCAGAGCGCTTGTAATGTGTACATTCCAGAGCCATCCGCTTGTAATGCAATCACTTTTCGATCAGGGCAGGCCACAGCGGCGCCGGCCGACGCGGGTAAGCCTTGTCCAATAGCGCCCCCTGTGAGTATCAGCCAGTCGTGTTTAGCGCCACTCCCACAATATCTGTAAAAGGGTCCACCACTGGTACCTGCCTCGTCAGAGACGATGGCGTTTTCTGGTATTAGATTGGCAGTAATAATGCCAGCTGCCAATGTTGTTAGTGGACCTTCTTCGTAGGAGTGCGTTTGCCGTTTTTGGATGTTCGTTGGCCTGTCGGGTGCGTCAAGTGCGTCGGCAAGCCGACGTAAGGCGTCCTCTGCATTGACTCGCGCCGATGCTAACTGCACGAGTTCGGCATCTTTTGGTGACAGCCAACCTGGCTTGTCAGGGTACGCGAAAAAAGCAACCGGCGGATTTGCACCGATAAAAACGATTTGCTCAAGGCCTTTTAGATGTTTTACCGCCTGCTCAGCGAAGTAGGGTAGGCGCTCGACAGGCACCCGGCCGGCACCACGCTGCCATCGTGCGGGCAACGTCTCGCAAATCAGGCGTGCCCCAGTTGCCGCAGCGATACGGCCAGCTTGAAAAAGCGCGCCCTCGCGGAGTGCTCGACTACCCAAAAATAACGCGCAGTTTCCAGGTTTTTTGAGGGCTTGCGCGGCTGTTTGGATCGCCTCATCACTGACCTTGGGGATTGCTGGTTTAATAGCAACGTTTGCCGCTTGCGCGCCGTCCGTCCAAGCATGGTCACCCGGCGCAATAACTGTGGCGATCTGACCGGGATAGTGCAATGCCTCACCGACGGCCTCAGCGCCCGCGACTGCGAGATCGCTCGGCGAGGTCGAGGTGCGCACCCAATCCGACATCGGAGTGGCAACACCTATAACGTCTGAGGTCAAAGGCGCGTTATATTTCAAGTGATCGACCGCATGATCACCAACAATGTTAACCACGGGTGATCGCGCCCGCTTGGCATTGTGCAAGTTGGCCAAGCCATTGGCCAGTCCAGGACCGAGATGCAAGAGCGTTGCAGCCGGTTTGTCGGTCATGCGGCCATAGCCATCTGCTGCGCCCGTGACGACACCTTCAAACAGGCCAAGTATGGCGCGCATGCCCTCTTGTTGATCGATAGCGGCGACCAACTGCATTTCCGAAGTACCAGGATTTGCAAAGCACACGTCTATTCCACTTTCATAGAGCGTTTTAATTAGTGCTTCGGCGCCATTCATAGGGTGTCATCCTGTTTCGATTTTTGGGGGAAAGGTTTAGCGTCAGCCCATTGACAACAAAGGGGCATCGAACCAACAATTCATGCTGGTCGTTTGAAGCCTACAAGGCTACCAGATAGGTCAATACATTATCTAGGTCTAACGGTGCTGGTTGACGGACAAACTCACCCATTTGAGGCGTGACAATGAAGGGAAAAAAATTAAGGCAAATCGCTTTAGTCGCAAAGGAATTGGCGGCAATTAAAACTATGTTTTTTGATTTGCTGGGTATTTCTCAGGCACATATTGATCCCAAGATTGGTATGTTTGGGCTAGACAATATCGTAATGACCCTCGGCGATACCTTTCTTGAGATCGTGAGCCCCGTTCAAGCGGGAACAACAGCAGGGCGTCTATTGGATAAGCGAGGCGGCGACGGGGGCTATATGGTGATCATTCAGGTAAAAGATTTTAACAAAGAAAAAGCACGTTTGGCTAAGACCGATATACGGATTGCCTGGCAGACCCAAAGGGATCATGCCAGTGCCATGCATTTGCACCCCAAGGATGTCCCGGGTGCAATTGCATCACTGGATCAAATGAATCCACCTGAAGCTTGGCATTGGGCGGGCGCTAATTGGGAGCAAAATCGAGCGCGGTCCGTTGGTGATATTTGTGCTGCAAATATTCAATCGCAGGACCCACAGGCGACTGCTTCCCGCTGGGCGCTAGCCTATGGGCTTGAACTTGATTTGAGCGGGCCGACCCCAACAATGGCATTGGACCAAAGCGAAATACGCTTTGTATTGGCAACCGATGGACGCGGCGAGGGGCTGTCCGCCATCGATATTGCTGTCAGAGACACAGATGCGGTGTTTGCCGCGGCGGCTCGCCACCAACTGGCTTGTCACGAGAACGCAGTAACAGTCTGCGGTGTGACTTTGAATTTCGTGGAAAATGGGTGCGTTTCAAAAACGTTGGTTTAGGGCCTGACAACGGCTCCCCTTATACTCGTGCCTAATGTTCTCTAAAGTTGTTCGAGAACCGAAAATATCGCTCCTTTAATTACGAGAACTGACTATGACATCACATGTAATCGATACCGGCACTGAACAGCTTTTGGCAAATTTGGACGGTGGCATTTTGACCATCACATTGAACCGGCCAGAAGCGCGTAATGCCCTTACACCGGATTTGCTGGCGGCTTTTACTGAGCAGTTGTGCAGTGCAGAGCAAAATAGTGACGTGCGCTGTATTGTGGTCACCGGAGCAGGAAAAGGTTTTTGTGCAGGCGGTGATGTTAAGGCAATGGCTGCGCGCAACGAAAACGGCCGCAAGGCAACGGTCGATGAAGCCATTCATCGCCAACGAATCGATCAGCAGAACACGGCAGGTCGCTTATACAAAATGCCCAAACCCACGATTGCGGTTCTTCCCGGTGCCGCAGCGGGTGCGGGCCTCTCCATTGCGTTAGCGTGCGATCTAAGAATTATGTCGTCTAAAGCTATAATGACGACGGCTTTTGCCCGAATCGGTTTTTCTGGTGACTACGGTGGAACGTTGTTTATGGCGCAGCTGGTTGGCACTGCCAAGGCCAGACAGCTGTATTATTTGTCGGACCGCGTCAGCGCCGCTGAAGCGCTCGATTTGGGCCTGACTAATTGGGTTGTCGAGCCAGACGAATTAAACGATAAGACACGAGAGATAGCAGGGCGTTTAGCAGACGGGCCCAGCGTTGCGTATCGGTATATAAAAGAAAATATTAACAGAGCCCATGCAACAGGCGATGTGTTCGACTGTATGGACCTAGAAGTAACACATCACGTGCACTGTGCTCAAACTGAAGATCATAAAAGTGCAGTCAAGGCCTTTATGGAGAAGCGAGAACCCGAATTTAAGGGTCGATAGCACAGTGACTATCGACGGCGCGTCGAACGGAAAGGCCGCAGATTCGGGTCGCAGGCGCAAGGTTCCGTTGCGGACTAAGTTACTGTTCGCAGTAGGTGCGTTGCAGGAAGCATCGGTAAGCGCTGGAGGACTGTGTACGGTTATTTATTACAATCAGGTGCTCGGTGTTGCACCTGGCATGGTCGGGTTGGCCTTCCTTATTGCAAGTGTTTGTGACGCGGTTTCAGACCCCTTGGTGGGGTTTGTGTCGGATCGATTAAATAGCCGCTGGGGTAGGCGACACCCTTTCATGATTTTGTCCGCATTGCCGATTGCGATTTGTTTTTTCATGTTGTATCAGCCCATGCAAGATCTCGGTGAAACCGGGTATTTTATCTGGCTAACGGTGTTTCTCGTATTGATGCGTTTATCGCAAACCTTTTACTTGATTCCGCATGATGCTCTCGGCGCAGAACTTACAGACGACGCTTTGGAGCGGACGTCCGTGTTTGGCTACAACTCGGTTGCGGTGATGTTGACGACAATGGTGCTCGCCGCGGCAACGTACTATTTTGTTTTTCCTTCAACACCCGAATATGCGGTTGGGTTTTTGAATGAGCCGCAGTATTTCATCCTCGCATCTGTCGGCGCGATTACGATCACGTTTTCGGTGTTGCTGTGTGCCTTTGGCACAATAGATCAAATTCCTCACTTACATCCAGTAGATGTGACCAAAAAATTCCTGATGAGTGGCTATTTCAAGGAACTGGGTGCGTTACTCAAAAATACCTCATATTTGTCTGCCTGCATCAGTCTGTTAATCATTTATTCGGGTCTTGGCATTATCGCTATTGTCGCCAATTATGCGTATCTTTACGTCTATGAGTTTGCCACAGAGGATTTGTTCTGGATTGGTGCGACAAAAATTCCCGGCGTGTTTATTGCGATGCCACTACTGGGTTTTTTAGCGGTACGCTTTGAAAAAAAGACGATATTAATGACCGTCACTTTGATTTTGGCGACAGGGTGCGGCCTGCCCCATTTTTTGCGTTTATTGGATTTGTTGCCGGCTAATGATTCGCCTTATCTGATCTATTGGGTCGTCGTGCCGATGTTCCTAGGTTATTTAATTTTCCCCGTACAGCATATTCTTATTGACTCGCAACTCGTCGACATTGCCGACGATCACGAACTTAAGGTGGGTAATAGATCTGAGGGCGTGGTGTTTTCGATTCGTAGTTTTGGCATCAAGGCAACGCAGGGGATTGGCGGTTTATTTGCGGGTTTTGGTTTGGAGTTTATCAATTTCCCGCAGAATGCTGAGGCGGGTAATCTTTCAGAAGAAACGATTAATGGTTTGTTGATGATGAATGGACCGTTGTATTTTATGCTGTATCTGATCGCTATTTATGCAATTTCGTACTATCAGTTGGATAAAAAGCGTCATGCAGAAATTCTTGTTGAATTGGAAAAGCGCCGTGAATCAGCTGCAAATGGGGCGGCTTAATCGTAAATGACCGCTAATTTTAACAAGCAGGCGTTTTACGACGCAGCAGAGTTGGTCGCTTCCAGTGAGCCTGGATTTGCGGTGGAAAAACAATTAATCCGCGGCGTTGAATACAAAGTGTTCGCCAATGCGCCAAAAACACTTCGTGACGTTTTAGAGTTGTGTTCTCACCATGGGGACGCTGATTTTTTAGTGTATGAAGATGAGCGTTATACGTTTCGCGACTACTATCGGCTAACACATCGCGTCGCCGAACGATTAATTCAAAATTTTGGTGTAAAGCGGGGAGACCCTGTGGCAGTGCTGATGCGCAACGCCCCAGAGTACCCTATTTTATTTATGGCCTTGGCCTCAATTGGCGCCGTCTGCGTCTGCCTAAACAGCTGGTGGACAGTCAAAGAGCTCGAATATGGCTTGCGGGATTGTCAGGCACGGTTGGTTTTTTGTGATGCCACTCAAAGTCAAAAAATAGAGGGATTAACCGAGATCTTATCCATTGACACGGCAGTGGTGCGTGAGCTAGATGGCCAAAAGTCAGCGGCGTTCTGGGAACCCCTAGAGCAAGCCGCTCCACTTCAGCCGCTCGACGTAGCGCTGCACTCGGATGATGATTTTGCGATTATGTACACATCGGGTTCATCGGGATTACCCAAGGGTGTTGTGATGACGCATCGTGGTGCTATCTCGGCCATTATGACGTGGTTGTTCGGGTTAAAGATATCAGCCTTACTCGGTTGGGGCGCTAAGCCTCTAACCGATTCCGCGGGTCAGGCCTGTCAGCCCTGCGCGTTGGTGACAACGCCTTTTTTCCATGTGTCGGGTACGCATCCGGGTATCTTGCTGTCAATCTGGCTCGGGATGAAACTGGTTCTGTTAAAAAAATGGGATCCTCAAAAGGCCGTGGAAATTGTTAACCAGGAAAAGGTGTCCAGATTTGCAGGTGTACCCACCATGTCAATGGAGTTGATAGAGGCTGCGAGTCTGCAGGGCGTGACCCTTGATTCGCTCCGTAACTTAGATTCAGGAGGCGCGAACCGTCCGCCCGAACAAGTGGCACTGTTGGCCAAAGTGGTACCCGAAGCATTAGTGGGGACCGGCTGGGGTATGACCGAAACTAACGGTATGGGCATTGGTCTTCGAGGTAAGGAGTTGCTGCTTTATCCGGGCGCGGCTGGGCGTCTGCAAGTACCCCTTGCAGAGATTAAAATCGTTGATGAAGACAATCTCCCTGTAGCGATCGGTGAGGTCGGGGAGCTCGTCTTTAAGTGTGCGTCAAACATGCGCTGTTATCTGAATAAACCGGAAGAAACTGCTCTGGCATTGCGGGATGGGTGGCTTTATACGGGCGATCTCGCGCGCATGAACGAAAACGATATTATCAGTATTGTTGATCGGAAAAAGGACATCATTATTCGCGGAGGGGAAAATATTTCGTGTGCTGAGGTCCATGCGGCATTACATTTAATTTCGGGAGTGAAAGAAGCGGCGGTCTTTTCGATTCCCGACCATCGGCTAGGGGAAACAGTGGGCGCATGCGTTCACCTTCAAGGCGGCACACAGCTTTCAGAGGCCGCTTTAAAAGAAGCGATGAGGGGCTATGTTGCCACCTATAAAATACCTGAAAAAATTTGGTTTAGGCAAGAGCCGTTGTTGCGAGTGGGGTCTGGGAAGATTGATCGAGTGGCGCTTCGAAAAGCCTGTTTAAAATTAACCCTTGAGTAGATAATTCGTTATGGAAGCACAGCAAGCACAAGGTTTTGATATTCCCAATGTAGAGGCGTGGGTGCGCGACAATGTTGCCACGCTGGAGCCCCCATTCGAGTGGACTCAACTACAAGGAGGCCATTCAAACCTGACGTACCTACTGCATGATCAGCACGGACATAAGGCGGTTATCCGACGGCCGCCGCTCGGCAAACTGCTACCCAAGGCTCATGACATGGCGCGGGAGTGGGCCCTGATATCGTGTTTAGACCCGACAGGCTTCTCGGTTCCCGCGGCACTGGGATTCTGTGGTGACCATAGTGTCACCGGTGCAGCTTTTTATCTGATGGGGTTTTCTGAGGGTTGCCCGTTACACAGTGCTGAGCAGACAGCTGCGTATGTTGGTAGCGATAAGCGTCAGACGTTGGCATATTCGTTTATTGACACGTTAGCGCAGTTGCACTCGCTAGACCCAGATGAGATTGGCTTGGGGAGCTTGGCAAAGAAAGACGGTTACATCAGCCGGCAAGTCAACACGTGGTATCGTTCGTGGCAGGCGTCGATCGAGCCCGCAGCATACGACGATGGCAGAGCGCACGAATTAAAACAGGCGTTTCTTGACGCGCAACCAGAACAGAATGTTGCCCGTATAGTCCATGGCGATTATGGGTTTCACAATTGTTTAATCGGCAGCGATGCGCAGGTGTCTGCAGTAGTCGACTGGGAAATTGCGACCCTCGGAGAGCCCCTAGCTGATTTAGGGTATGCACTTCGCAACTGGCCGGAATCACCGGAGGACATCGCGCGACATCCGCACGCCCCGACAGCGGTGAGCGGGCTGCCTCTGAGAAGTGAACTGGCCGAGCGTTACGCGCGCATAACGGGCCTGAGTCTCGATATGCTGAACTACTATATCAGCTTTAATCACTGGAAGAGTGCGGCCATTTTGCATGGTGTGTACGCGCGGTACAAACAAGGAAATAAGAGCAGTCAAGGTGTTAATTTGGACAAGGTTCGCGCAAGCATCGATGCCTCTTTGGAGGCCGCGGTAGACGCAATGAACAGACTGAACAACACACCGATTTCACGGTAGGGCAGGAGCACTTGATGGCCAAATTAGTGGGAGGGTTTCGCGTCCCGCGTCAGATGCTAAAGGCACAAGAATACCAAGGTCATTTATCGATTCACGATGACAAAATGGCAGAGGACTTGGGTTTTTCGGGGGCGCCGATTGAAGGGCCAACGCATTTCAGCCAGTTTGTGCCTCTGTTGCATCAGACATTTGGCAATGCTTGGTTTGAACGCGGTTGTATGAGCGCGCACTACCAGAACATGGTGGTGGAAGGTGAAGAGGTCGGCGTATTTGTGGACGTTTCAGAGCAGGATTTACTCGGCGGACGCCCAGTGATAGCTGAAATCTCTGCAGCCAAACGCGATGGCACACCCGTGCTGACTGGAACGGCATCGCTGGGACCCGACTACGGCCATACTGAGATCACAAAACGTCTTGAGCGGTTGCGTCCAACAGAGAAATTGGTACTTCTGAGTGATTTGGTTGTAGGTCAAAAAGGCGCTTGCGATCCCGTGCCCGTGACCATGGCATTTGATCAGATTATGGGACCTCTGTATCCTTTTTCACTGAAGAGCAAACTGGATGTCATCACCGAAAACCATCCTTTTTACCAAGGGAATGACAATCCGTGGGGCAGGCCGATTATTCCGATAGAAATGATCAGCGTGCTGACCCAATATACCAGTGAAAATTCTGGCTTTAGGGGGCGAGGGCCTGCGGTAGGACTTTTTGCAGGCCAAGAGATCAAGCTCATGAAAGGGCCGCTGTTCGTCGACCATCCATACGTCATCACGCGCGAAATTATTGCGCTGAGCGAAAGTCGTCGTACTGAGTCCAGCTGGGTGAAAACTCGTGTCTTTGACGCCACAACTGACGAGTTGGTGGCAGAGGCTATTCTTAACTCGGCCACATTGAAAGACTCTTATGCAAATTATGCGGATGATGCAGCGGCATTAGGCAAGAGGTTACTTTAAGAAGCGACCGTGGGTGTTTTCAATCGGGCTGACAAGCACTAGGCTCCTGATTAATAGGCACTGTTCCAACAGAGAGAGAAAGTACGCCCAAGTGTTCGTAACAAAGATTAGGTCATGGTGGCGATCACCTTTCGAGTAAATGACTTGTTGGGCGAAAAAGAGAAGACTGACATTGGTTCAAGATCACATTAGGAGATAAAACAATGCAAGGTGTAATAGAGAAACGCGGTGCGGTGGCTGTCGTGTGGTTTGATAACCCCCCTGTTAACGCAATTTCCCAAGCGGTTAGGCAAGGACTCATAGCGGCAATTGATACCGTCGCGGCGGATACTGACGTCAAAGCGCTTGTGGTTGCCTGCCGAGGCCGCACATTTATGGCGGGCGCTGATATAACCGAGTTTGCAGGCGGGCCCAAACCACCCTCTTTGGGTGAGGTGGCCGATGTCTTAAGCGCCAGTGAAAAACCGGTTATAGCGGCACTGTTTGGTACAGTTTTTGGGGGTGGTTTAGAAGTTGCGCTGGCCTGTAATTACCGAATTGCCCTCAACACAACGAAAATCGGATTGCCCGAAGTTAAGCTAGGAATTATTCCAGGCGCACAAGGTACACAGCGCCTGCCGCGCTTGGCCGGTGTGGACTTTGCTCTAAAATTGAGTACGACTGGAACTCCAGTAGGTGCTGCTGAGGCCCTTGAAGCCGGAGCGATTGATCGATTGGTAAACGATGATATCGTCTCGGCAGCAGTCCAGTACGCAGA
>MDTC01020926.1_pt1 | contig 10396 bp, 13 predicted proteins | sample 811181 | NCBI WGS metagenome assembly MDTC01 (sample SAMN05326644, study PRJNA326480) | marine metagenome | isolation source: seawater | place: Pacific Ocean: North | collected 2011
ATCAGCCTTGACATGCCAAACGAACTCCTCGAGGATCTCAGGAACCATGTGGGTGACGACAAGAAGTTCGTCAGCCTAGCAGACTCGATTAGGACCGCATGTCGCAAACTACTGGACCAGTTGGACGAGATCGATGCCAGGCACGGCAGGATAGGGGAGGGCCGATCATGACCACCAGGGACGAAGCCGTGTCGGCGATAGAGACCATCGTCAGGTACATCGAGGGGACTGATGGCGACCTCCGAGAGGGAGTCTCGAGGACCCCAGAGAGGGTTATCGATTCGTACGAGGAGATCTTCGGCGGATATTCAGGGGATGCTATGGAAATCCTGGACTCGACGTTCAACGGCGAGGGGTATGACGGCATCGTGCTACTAAGGGACATCGAATTCCACAGCACGTGCGAGCATCACCTACAGCCATTCTCCGGTAGGGCCCACATAGCCTACATCCCAGTCGACAGGATAGTGGGGATCAGCAAGTTGGCGAGACTGCTCGACATGCATGCCAAGAGGCTGCAGAACCAAGAACGGATCACGAAGGGGATCACTGACGATCTGATGGCTCACTTGGAGCCTAAGGGGTGCGCTGCTATCATCGAGGCGCAGCACGGGTGCATGAGGTGCAGAGGGGTTCAGAAGCAGAATTCGGTGATGACTACCAGTTCGATGAGGGGGGCCTTCTTCGAAAAGGCCGAGGCCCGCTCCGAGTTGATGCAACTGATCAGTAGTTCGCCGCTGAAGGGGTAGGATGAATGGTCAAGTACCCCATCGTCGAGATATTCCACTCCGTGCAAGGGGAGGGCTTCCACTGTGGGATCCCGCATGTCTTCGTAAGGTTCGGCAACTGCAACCTCAGATGCGAGTGGTGCGACACAGACTTCCTGGTCTACGATGAGAGGGAGCTTGACTCGATCGTCGAGGAGGTGCTTTCCTTCGGGTGCGACAGAGTGATCTTCCCCGGGGGCGAGCCGGCCATGCAGGACCTAGCGACCATCGGGAGCCGACTGAAGGAGCACCAGATCAACCTCTCGATAGAGACGAATGGGACAATCGAAGTAGATCCCATCATCGACTGGATATGCGTGAGCCCGAAGGACCAGGTATACCCGAACGTCGCCATCAGACAGAGATCAGGGGACGAGTTGAAGGTGGTCTACTGCGGCCAGAACCTAGATCTCTATGACGAGTTGAAAGAGGGCTTCTCGCACCACTACATTCAGCCATGCTACATCGACACAGAGTCGGTGGGACAGAATGGCAGAAACTTCCAGGTCGTGGAGAAGCTGGTGAAGGACAACCCGGGTTGGAGGCTTAGCCTTCAGACCCACAAGTGGATGGGGGTCCTGTGATGCGGGCGATAATGGCACTGTCAGGGGGGATGGACAGCACGGGCCTTCTGATGCGACTTCTTGCAGATGGGTACACCGTCAGTTGCATCTCGTTCGACTACGGACAGAAGCACGTGATCGAACTCGACAGGGCTAGTCGAAATATCAGATACCTAGCTGAGAATGGATTCGAGGTTGACCACAGGATAGCTAAGTTAGACTCTGTCATGGGGCTCTTCCACTCTGCCCTGACCACGGATGGCTTCGATGTGCCCGAGGGGCACTACGAGTCCGAGCAGATGAAGCAGACCGTCGTTCCGAACAGGAACGCGATCTTCGCGTCCATCCTCTATGGGTACGCGCTCTCTGTGGCCCTGCGCGAGGAGACCGAGGCCATCATCGCCCTGGGAGTCCACAGTGGCGACCACGAGATCTACCCAGACTGCCGCCCAGAGTTCTACGATGCGATCGGTCAAGCCTTCGCCATAGGCAACTGGGACAGCGAACTCGTCTCATTCCACCTCCCGTTCCTGGACGGTGACAAGGAGACCATACTGGTTGACTCCTATGACGCGATCCAGACCCTTGGCCTGGACTTCGAAACGGTCTTCGCAAACACAAACACATCATACAACCCAGACGAGTTGGGTCGCAGTTCTGGGAGGTCCGGAGCCGACGTGGAGAGGATCCTGGCATTCCACGCAATAGGGAGGGAGGACCCCGTCGAGTACGTCGGCGGGTGGGAGAATGCCCTGGAGAACGCTCTAATGGAGAACCATAAGCACGAGGAGAGCAAATGAGCAGAGGAATACCCAGATTCGACTCCGAGAGAGACGAGGAGTGGCGGTCTCGACTGTCCCCCCTGCAGTACCATGTAACGAGAGAGGGTGGTACCGAGAGGCCGATGACAGGGCCCTTGAACATGGAGGACAGGGGTGGGAACTACTTCTGCATCTGCTGTGGAAGCCTCCTTTTCACTAGCGAGATGAAGTACCACTCTGGTTGTGGGTGGCCCGCATTCCACACCGAGCACCCCGATGCCGGGATTAGTAGGCTGGAGGACACCACCCACGGGATGGTACGAGTGGAAGTCAGGTGCAAAGACTGCGACGCCCACCTGGGGCACGTCTTCGAGGACGGGCCAGTGCAATTCGGGGGAGAGAGGTACTGCATCAACTCGGCCAGTTTGGACTTCGTACCGGAGGAAGGGGAATGAGTTCGACGATAAGGCGCTGGATCGAGACCGATACCGGTCACAGGGTTCCCAATCACAAGAGCAAGTGCCGTAACTTCCACGGTCACAGGTACAGGTGGGAAGCGGAGTTGGAGGGCGAGGTCGTATCAGAGGAGGGCGTTTCTGACGAGGGGATGCTGATAGACTTCGGGGACGTTTCCAGGATTCTCGAGGAGCACATACACGACATAGTTGACCACGCCTTCGTAATCTACGAGGGGGACGAGGAGGCGATTGGGGTCCTCTCTGGATTGGGCGAAGACCACAGGACGGTGGTAGTGCCGTTCATCCCAACCGCGGAGAACCTCGCCAAGTGGGCCTTCGACCAGGTCTCTCCTCATATCGCGTCATCGTACGGGAACAAGTTGCGACTAGCAGCAATGCACGTGAGGGAGACTCCTAAGTCATGGGCATCTTGGACTCGTGATTAGATTAGTCTTCTTCCCTCACAAAAGAATCTGCGGCTTCTGAAAATACCCCGATTAGCCTATGCATTTCGTCATCCTTTGGTAGCCCTCTCATAACTACACGGATCAGAGTTTCTTCAATCCCCCTCCTCTTGTGCTCCTTGGTAGGTATTGCCCTGACAAGTCTATTCACCTCCGTTCTAAACTTCTCTCTCAATGCAGGATCAAGTAGGCGTTCACCAGAACCATGGGGTGACCCGGGGTGCGAGTCCACGAACCAAGAATAGCAGATAATCGCAACAGCGTGACTGAGGTTTAGAATTGGATACCCTTCCCACGTGGGAATAGTGACCAGAATATCGCACATGCGTAGTTGTTCGTTTAGTAGCCCTTTCCCCTCTGGTCCAAACACTAATGCAACCCTGCCGTCAACTCCCGAGAGCCGTTCGGGCAATTCATCCGGGGTTAGGAAATGCCTCAAAGAGGTCTTTTCACCTTCTTCCCTCTTTCCAGAGGTTCCTATCGCAATAGAGCAATCTTCCACCGCTCTTTCAAGTGTCTCAACTAATTTCGCTTTATCCAGAACTTCTTGTGCATTTTTCGCTCGTCTCCTAGTATCTTCAGACCACTCACCCTCTCTGCCTACAATTCTCAAGTCTGTAACGCCAAAGTTCATCATGGAACGAGCTACTGCCCCTATATTTCCATCGTGTTCAGGATCAACCAAAACAATGCATACATTTTCGTTGAACCTTGGAAGTGGATCGCCCCGCCTCTCTCCCATGCACTAGCGACCCCTTCATAGGTGAATAGTGATGCGTTAATCCACTCTACGCTGTTTGTACCTGGTGATGTAGCCTGCTATCCAGTTTCGCATCCTTTTATTATCCCCTACATCCGAGAATTCCGACACAAGATGCTTGTTTGTTTCGAAGTCATCAGTGAACTGATCAGGGTACATTTCTACCAATCTAAGTGCCCTAGTTTTGATGAAAGAAGGTCTGATATTTCCCATATATTCAATCCTCCATTAGTTTTACTTCAAGCGGAAAACCCTCTTCCCTGGTGCACACAACTCGAATCTTCCTCGGGGGATTCTGCATACCCCTGGACCAAATGGCATGATTAACGGATTCGTCAATCCAAATCTCCTCTTCATCGGTTTTCTTCATGTGTCTAGAAACATGTATCCTTATCTCTGCCATTGCCCTCTTTGCCCTATTGGTTCGTGGCACCTTCCAAGCGGCCCTTAGGGGGATGGTTAACTCCTTCACTTCTGCCATTCACACGTCACCTCTGTAACTTAGAGCGCCTCCACATGTGGCGCTTAGGATGCGAGTTTGTCTTCCTGTTCGTTCGCATAACAACCCAAACGGGGACTCTCTTGTTCTGTTTGGTCACCTTATTCAGGCGCTTCTTCTTAGCAAATGGTTTGTTACGAGCCATAATATCACTTAGTACCTCTCTAGACCTGGGTATTTTTCTTCAGCAACACCTCGAACAGAATGTGCGATTTCATCAAGTAGCGCCTGTCCTGCGGAACTGACCACCCTTCCATGATTGACTGTACCAGAAGAATTCATCGAGTTCTCTATTAATCCCGAATCTGCTAATTGCTGCAGAATTTTTCGAGAAACATTCCTTGATCCAGAAACCGCCTTGTTCTTCTTAACTCCTCGATTCTTTGCTCCACCAAACTCTTGGGAAATACGATTTGTCCCTATTGGTCCCTTTATTGCCACTTTCCTAAGTATGGAAGCTGCTCTTGTATGCCACCAGTCATCTTGAACTGGGGGTCTCTCACGATGAGTTCCAGTTTTGACCTGCGATGCCCATTCGGGCGCGATTATCTTCTCATAAGAGCTCATTTTATCGGCCAGACTGGCAATCAGGAGATCTGCTGGAACGTCGTAGTATGTCGTCATGCCTTCACCGTGCGTCCCCGCGGTCCAACAGACCGTATTTAACCGTGATGACCTCTTTTTTCTAACAAATTCTTAGAAATCCATCTCGACAAGGATTCAAAAATTACTTTGCATGTCGAATAATTGTGAAGAGATCGCTTTCCAAGAACCCGAACATGCTTCGGACCATGGTTGGTACTGGGTTGACTTTGATCATACTCCTCTCCTATGCTGTTTACTCAAACACAGTAGATTCAGAATACTACTCCTACACAACCACAAATGAGCATAACGTGATGGATATTTCACTAGAGTCCGAGGGTACTGCCCAATGGTACTACACTACTTATTCTGCCATTACCTGGGTTAACTTTTCTGTAGAAAACGCTGCACCTGGAACTACCTTAACTGTAGAGGCCGAGGGTACCAATTGGTCTCATTCACCAAGTCTTGGGTTACAAGAACAGAGTTACATTTGCAATGAGCCAGACTCAGACTACTCGAAATATCTGGAGACCTGTGAGTTCAGTAGAAGCCACTCCATGGTCCTAGAGAATGGAAGCGGAACTCTGCGAGGAAGAGTTTCGTTAGATCTACCCATCAAAGGCAAGGGGTACCTCGAGAGTGATAATATCATCAATGCTCAAATTGAGGCAGAATCTTTGGTTCAATCCGCTAAAAAGACAATTACTTGGAAGATCAAAATTGAGGATGAAGGACAAATAGCATCCAGTGAGGGTATTCTCATAGTTTCGGAATTCTCCTCTCATGAACTTTTAGAGTTGGAGAAGTTCAAGCTTAACCCAGTACAAGAGACCGTGTACAGCTTTTCCGCATTAATCGGGTGCTTCTTCCTAGTTCTTGTCATCCCACTAATGATCTTCTTTTCCGCTAGATATAGGGAAAACAAGAATGAGGAACTTCGAACCTCAGTTGAGGCACTAGATAGGCAGTCCGAGGAAGAGTGATGCCTCTGTCATTCTACATCAGAATCGTCTCTATGTAATCTAACGAGTCCCATATTTACGAAATCCGCAATTGAACGACTCACCCTTTCTGAAACAGGTGCGATACTTTCTGCGAAAATCCTATCCATTTCTGCGACTATCTGATTAACCGGCATTTCTCCGTCCATTAGGAGCCATAGTTTACTATTCATTTCATCAAGAGGCCTCCTAACAGTCTTGGGAGCCCCCATAAAGTCGGCAACCCTTTGTTCAAATGTGCTTAGATCCTTATCTAAAATTAACACAACCCTTTGAGAATCCTTCATCTCCCATTCTACTTCCATCCTGATTGGATAAATTTCATTGGACATTATTAGCACCTTGGAATTGACATTAACGAAGCAGCAGATATTCCAATTATTGCGAAGGTTCGCACTTTGGTAATATCGTTTTGGCCACTCTCACAGGGTCTATTGCCGACACCGTGTTTTCTAATATTGGCTAATAAAATCAGTTTCTGCATAGAAATCGAAGCATATGCCACTCTATCTCCTCAGTTTGAGTGTATTTTCCACAATTGATGAAGCCATAGCTGCTACCCTGCTGTTGATAGCTTCATCAACAAGCGTTCCATCTTCATCGAAAGCACTCTTGATATTTGGGACAGCAATCTGTTCAGGAGTTACCCAGCCATGAATCCACCTTGCAGCAATCCTCATGTGGTTGAGTGTATTGTTACTACTCTGCCCTCCAAGGGTGCAAATTAGTCCGAATACCTTGCCTGAGGTATGCTTTGAATAAAGCCAATCAAGGCTATTCTTCATCACTCCGCTCATGGTACCATGGTATTCTGGCGAAGAAAGGACAAAAGCATCAGCAGACACGGCCATTTCCTGGAAACCCTTCACATTCTCATCTTCCCAACAGCCTTCTGCACCTACGAGGGGCAGAGGTTTGGCACCGTGGTCCCAAACTAATGTTTCAGCACCAAGTGCTCCACACTCGTCAAGAATAATCTCTAACATCCTCCCATTTGCGGAATCTAGATCGTATGAACCGCAAATGCCCATCACAACTATTGGGTCACTCACATCTCTCACAGAAGACATCTGGTCTTCAATTATCGGTTCAATTTCTCAAATAATCCGTTCACCGCAGGTATTTCCCTTTGCGAATACTTATTCATCGGATTTTATCCGAAGAGTTCGTGGGTACTAGTTTAGAGGAGTCAATTGACTTAGCATCAAAGCTTGCAAAGTCTGGTGATGATTCTGAAGCTATAAAATCCTACTTAGCAGCTTTAGATATTGATTCTGAAAATGCAACAGCATGGTATTGTCTCGGAGTTCTATACGCGAGGAATAATTCTCTGGACAAGGCAATTGAATCATTCGAAAAATCTGATAGTATCGTGCCAAACCACCCCGCGACTGTAGCAAATCTAGCATATCTCCTAGCCGAAAGTGATCCTTCGGCTGCCTCGGAATATGCAAAATCGGCCATTCTTACAATTTCTAATGATGCCACTCTTACATCATTGGCCGAATATAACGAAAAACCCGAGGAAAGGAAAATCTTTGTCGAAGCGAGGCAGATAGAGGATATTGAGCCCCAAAATCAATCTCCTAATGAGATCTTGAATCAGGACTCTGCAAATAGCTTTGAAGAAGCTAGATCTCTAACTAAGTCGGGTGACCATACTGGTGCTGTTGCAATTTGGAAGGGGCTACTGGAGGACTCATCAGATTCTCCTGAAGTTTGGCGTGGATTAGGGGAAGCGTTGCTTTCTGCCGGGTATGATGAACGCGCCAATCAATGTTTCAAGCGAGCAGATGGAATAGAATCCTCGACCCACCCTGAAATTCCCGTTGTTGAATCTCCTGAGGATGATCCAGCCGAGGCATTGTTACTGGCTGTCGACGATTTGCAGTCCGAAGAAGGGGAACCAGTTTCACGTGGAGACTTGGATGAAGCAGTTAGTTGGTACAATATGGGCATCAACTTACTAGGCGAGGGTAAGAACGATGAGGCTCTATCAACCTTTGAGAAGGCAATTGGTGCTTGTCCTCAATCAGAGATTGAAATGAAGGTTAAGGCACAGAATGGCAGAGGTAACGCACTATACAATTCAGAAAGATATTCTGAAAGTGTCGTTGCTTATCACACAGCAATAGGGATGGATCCGCATAGTGTATCTGGAAGGACCCTCTTCAACATGGGCTCTTCATATGCAGCCGTAGAGATGTTCAATGATGCTATCAAGTGCTTCAACCAGGCTCTTGAGAGGGGTTTGGAGAAGCAAGAATCAGAACTTTGCCAGAAACAGATTAGCAGATGTCGTATCCTTTCACGTGAACAGGCAAAACGCCAGTCAAGATCTAACTCATAGGCTCTATTGATACTACTACAGATTTACTCGTCGGAGTATTGCTAGAATCTGCTACGCTTTCAAGTGGAATCAGCACATTCGACTCTGGGAAATAGGTTGCAACGTTCCCAGGCGGAATGTCATATTCGACAATTGTCCAATTATCAGAGTAAATCTCTGTGTCATGGAAATGAGAGGTTATCGTTACTCTCTGGAACTCTTTCCATCCACGGGTTTCCAGATCTTTACGACACATCATAACTACTCTCCTTCCATTGTAAATTCCCCGATATCGATCATTAGTGCTGTATATCGTAGTGTTATACTGGTCATGCGACCTGATTGTCATCATCACGAACTGACTCTTCTCAGTAACTATTGGTTGTAATTTGTGGGTGAAAATATTCGCTAATCCATTTTTTGTATTGAAAACTCTATTGTCACGAGGGGGATTTGGCAAGTAGAAACCCCCGTCATTTCTACATCTTTCATTGTAGGAATCAAAACCTGGTACGGTCCTTTCAATACAATCTCGAATAAGGTCATAATCGGAAACCAAACTTTCCCAGGGGATGCCAGAAATTCCGACCTCATCCTCAATAGCGACAGCTAGTCCAGCAACAATGGCACACTCTGAAAGTAGTAGAGAACTGGCTGGACTATTTTTTCCTATGGATCTATGGACGACACCCATTGAATTCTCTACGGTAATGAATTGTTGCTTCTCACCAGTGTAATCTTTCTCAGTCCTTCCCAGACAAGGGAGAATTATTGATGTCTGCCCTGTTACCAAGTGGGATCTATTTGGCTTCGTTGAAATGTGAACTGTTAAACTACATTTCTGCAAACCATCGGCAGTAGCGTTAGTGTCGGACATTGCTGAAAGGAAGTTGCCTCCCATGGAAATGAATACTCCCACATCCCCCATGTTCATTTTTCTTACAGAATCAACTGCGTCTAGGCCCCCGTCAACAGGCATTTCAATTCCGAACTCGTCCCTCAAAGCATCCAGGAATTCTTTCGATGGATTATGGTTTATCCCCACAGTTCTGTCGCCCTGAACATTAGAATGCCCTCTGACTGGGCAAAGACCTGCTCCATCCCTGCCGATATGCCCGCCAAGTAGCATTACATTCGCTATCTCTTGAATAGTAGCAACTGAATTCTTATGCTGTGTTAGGCCCATTGCCCAGCAACAGATTGTTGATTTTGACTTACCAAGCAACTTCCCTATCCTAACAATTGTCGATTTTTCAACTCCACTTATTCGCACAATATCGTCCCATTTCGTGCCCAATACCTCTGTTCGATAACTTTCGAATCCCGCAGTAAAGTCATTTATGAACGCCATGTCCTCCGAAGATTCGGACAATATTACCTTGGCAAATCCTCGGAATAACGCTTGGTCTCCATTAATTTTCACCCTGACATGCTCATCCGAAATCTCATTTCCATAACCAAGTACCTCCAGAGGATTTTGTGGATGCTTGAATCTAACCATCCCAGTCTCAATTAGTGGGTTAATACTTACCACAGATGCACCCTTCCTTTTTGCATCCCTGAGTGAAGTAAGCATTCTAGGATGGTTTGTTCCTGGATTTTGACCAACGACAATTATCAAATCGGCCTTATCGAAATCATCAAGCTTCACAGTTCCCTTTCCAATTCCGATACTTTGACTCAAGGCAACTCCTGAGGATTCGTGGCACATGTTTGAACAGTCCGGCAGGTTGTTCGTGCCAAAACTCCTGGCAAGTAATTGCCAGAGGTATGCAGCCTCATTACTAGTCCTGCCAGAAGTATAGAAAACAGCCTCATCGGGTGATTTCAGAGATGCAAACTCACGTGCAATTTTCTTGAAAGCATCATTCCAAGTAATCTGCTCGTAGAAGTTACTATTTTCTTTTAGGATTAGGGGTTGAGTAATCCTTCCTTGACTATTCAGCCAGTAATCTGGTTTCTTAGATAGTTCTGACACACTCCACTTGCTCCAGAATTCTGCCCCCGCCATTTTGTTGGTTGCCTCATCGGCTATTGCTTTGGCTCCATTTTCACAGAATTCAGCAAATGTCCTCTTTTCATCAGGATCTGGCCAGGCGCATCCAGGACAGTCAAAACCATCGAATTTATTGACATTAGAAAAATTGGACAAGCTAGAAAATAGCCCCATCTTGGTTAAACCATGCTTAACAGTTGAAAATATAGC
>MDTC01182056.1_pt1 | contig 10396 bp, 15 predicted proteins | sample 811181 | NCBI WGS metagenome assembly MDTC01 (sample SAMN05326644, study PRJNA326480) | marine metagenome | isolation source: seawater | place: Pacific Ocean: North | collected 2011
TTAAATAATAATATATTTAAGCTTATTTTATAAATTATTATATATGAATATGTATTATGGATTATTAGGTGTAGATGAGACTACATCACTGGAAGATTTGAAAACAGCATTTCGAGTAAATACATTAAATAATAATGATGATTTTGATACATTAGAAAATGCATATATGCAAATTCTAAATCAAAAAGAATTGAATAAACACAGTGAGAAAACTGATATGAATATATCTACTCAACCAGTAAATATTGTTGAAAATATATTAAAAAATTTTACAAATAATGAATCTACTCCACCTATTAAGGTAGATTTAAATAATATTGTAGAAAATTTATTTGGCGTTCCAAAAGAAAGGGATGAAACAGTAGTAATTGAAAAAGAAATAACTATTAAACAATTATATGATAATAAATATATAGGTAATATTTTAAATGTTGATGATTTAAAACATATATCAGTAATAGATTTTAAATATAATATAGAAAATGAAATAAAAATAGATTATGGTAATTCATCAAAAATATATAAAATAACATTATTAATTAGAGAAGATAATAATTTTAAAATAATCAATAAAAAACTACATTATGTTATAAATTTATCTCTTAAGGAAGCATTATTAGGATTTACATACACATTAAACCATTTAAATGGAAAAGAATATACGCTAAAAAATAAAAATAAAATAGTAAATAATTATAGTAATATAGTATTAAATAAATTAGGTTTTATAAATGATGATAATGTTGATGAATTAATAATTAATTTTAATATAATTTTTCCAGAAAAATTAACAGAAGAACAAAAAGAAAGTCTGGAAAATTTGTTATAAAAAATTGACGAGAAAAAACATATTAATTATAAGTATACAAATAATTAATATGCAAGCAACCAGCGATTTAATAATTAAACGTTTGTCAGAACTATATAGTTTTGATTTTGAGGAGGCAAAGGATAAAGTGAAGGATATACTTGATGTAACAATAGATACTAATACACCATCTGGGTTAATGTGTTCTATAATTAAGGATCAGAAAAACAAAGAAGATGTGTCTAAAAAGGAATGGGATACATGTGTATTTAGAGACATTTTGAAATTAGAATCAAATAATTCAGGAAACTGTGGCGAAGAGTTTTTGAATAAATCTTGTAATCATTGTGATATAGAATCTTCAGTTGATGGTTCTCAAACAAAAGAAAAAGGTGGAGGATGTGGAGATGGTGTAATAAAAAAACGTAGCGTAGAAGTGAAAACAGCACGTATAGGTGTAAATGGTGGTTTTCAACATGAATTAGGAGAATTTCCATGGAAAGCAGATTATATGTGTTTTATAGATATTACACCAAACGATATGTATTTAACTATCTTTAGAAATTTTACAGAAGTTCAATATAAAGAGCGTGTAAAAGCAGGACCAATGTTTCCATCCAGAAGCTTTTGTTGGAGAAAAGAAAGTGGATGTTTTAAATTAGATACAACTGTTAAATTAGATGAAGCTAGTATGTCACAAGGTTATACTTTAAAGATCACTAGTAGTACATCATTTGATGAAGTAGGAAAATATATTAATAAAATAATATTGACAAAAGAGGAAGAAGATTTACAAAAGCAAGTAGAAATGTCAAAAGTATTACAAAATCAATTATCCATGGATTTTGAAAAAAAAGTAACAAATCAAGTAGAAAATGAAAATAAAGAAGTAGTTACTTTAGAGCATCATCAATCTGAGATGTCCTAATATTATAAGCAGAATTAGTAGATAGAAATGCAACTTTACCCCAATTTATAGATTTAAATTTAATAAGATATTCTTTTTTATTTACATGAAATACAATACCATATCCTTTTCGTCCTGGTAATAAATCAAAACTTTCATAATATTTCATATTATGTTCTCCAAAACATGTAGAAGGTAAATAAGCATCACATTTATAAAACATTTCCTTATTTCTTGTTGTAGATGGGGTTCCACCATCAGATAATGAATATATACTTATATTTTCATTATTATTATTATTTATTATGTAGTTATCATTAATATGATGTTTAGACCATATTTGAAAAATACAATTAATTTTTATTTTTTTATTATCAGGGTCTTGAAAGTAAGTTTTTAACGGTTCACTGTGAATTAAATGATACCCTTTAACTCTTTTTCTTGGAACTCCTTTTCCATCACTTGCAAATAATTGTGGTAAAATAAAGCAAACATAATCAGCAAAACTATAAGAATGGTTTATAAATTTTAATGCCAATTGACCTCTTAAACCAAATGGAGGATTACCAAATACGCAATATCTTTGTTTATCATTTGGTTTCCATAATAAATAGTCCTGTTTTACAATTTTATTATGTCTAGGTTCAATATCAAATGCAATAGTATTTTTAGGAAGTATTTTCAGAAAATTTCCAGAACCTGCAGATGGTTCAATATAAGTATATTCAGATGGATTTTCATCATATTGACTAATGATGTCTATATATTTTTTATAACAATATTTAGCTGTATCTTCTGTAGTAAAGAACTGATCTTTATCACTATATGAATATAGTGAATAATCGATATCAATATTTCCCATTTTCATCAAATCAAAACAGTATTGTTTAGGTATACTGTTTAATTCTTTCCATCTCTTTACTGTTCCTAACGCTACATTAAATTCATTAGATATTTTCTTATATCCGTGTGTATCTATTAATGTATCAAATAATTTAAATATATTGTTATCCATTATAGTATATAGTATACATATTGATTTATATTTATTTCAATTTTATATGTTATATTAATTATTATTATTTTAACAATAAATAAAATATATATATTATTTATGTTTAATATATTGTTTGGTATTACAATGATGAAATCAATGCGTCCAATATTTAGAAAAAACGTAATGCAATCAATAGATAATTATAGTTATTTATTGTTAAATACATTATTTATAGCATTATTTGTTGTATTATATTTTATGTATCTGAATAGTAAGAATGTTAAATTTACAGAAGTAGTAGGTAATTGTAAAACAATGGGTATAGTTCAAATAATAAGTATGTTATTAGTTTCATTTCTTACAATAACATCTACAATATTAATTATGAATATGGATCAATCACAGCTTTCTACAACATCTATTACAATAATGAAATCTATTTCTACTATATTTTTAGTTTTATTAGGTATATTTATTTACAAGGAACATTATAACTTTACACAATTGTATGGTGTTTTATTAACTATTGTGGGTATATTTTTTCTGTCAAGTAAATAGATTTTTAAAATTGACATTACAGATAGTTAGTTTATTAGACAAATAAAGTTAAATATTAACAAATATGGCTGAAGTTATTATCGTCTCCGTTGATATGTACAACTGTGAAGTTAGAAATGGAGAATATACATTCACACCAAAATATCAAAATATAGAAGAAGATATTCTTAATGATACTGACCTTACGAAGAGTAAAATTACGAAATGTTTAATCAAAGAAGAAGATAAAATTATATCAACCGCCACAACATATCGGTCTATTTTAATTGATATATGGAAAACTATGCCTGTAAACGACATACGAAAAAAATCTACATTTACTTTTAAATCAATAAATGAAAATGGTGTAAGTGGTTATAAATGGTGTGACGATATCCAGATGTCATTTTCAAATAGGAATGCAAATCAATCGGTCAAAGAAATAATTAAGATGGTTAAATTTAATAAATTAACCATTAAGTTATGGATTGAATTAAGTACAGAAAACAAAATATATTTTGAATTAATAGATGGTGTTGCTAAACGTAAAGATGTATAAAAAATCTGGTGTTTTCAAAAAAAAAATCATCGTCAATCAAATTTTTAAAATTGACGCTCCAAAAAGGTATTTTTCAAAGGTAAAAATATGAGTATAGTAAAGATAAAAGCAAATATGGAAGCAAATAACATTAAAACAACTGAAAATGCATCTATCATAAAAGTAATGAATAGTTATTTTATGATATTTAGTGATGGTAGTATTAAGAGATATATGAAATCAAATAAATGGAAATTAATCAAAAATATACCTAATCATCATTCTGGAATGAACGTTATTTTAATAGAGAAAAAACAATTTACAAGAAGTAAACTATTAGGGTTGGTATATTTTAACTTGGATATTAATACAAGTTATATAACTGTTTATAAAGATAAAAATAGAATAAATTGTAATATAAATAATTTACAATTTATTCAATCTTTAGGTCACAAAAGATAGAATAAATTGTAATGTAAATAATTTACATTACAATTTATTGAACTTTCAGGAAAATATTCATTAGATAGAAATTGTATGAAACATATTTAAGATATTAAAATTAAAAATTTAAGATATTTTTTTCATTGGAATTTTATTAGATACAATATAAATTGAATTTTCTGTAATAACAAGATATTCTTCTCCAGTTTTAAATATTTTTGAAATAGGACTTGTATATTCTTCTTCGCTTTTAATTAAAATCTTTTCCTGTTCTTCAGTTTGTTTTACTCCAATTAAAGCATTATTATTAAAAGAATCAGTCCAATAATCTAATAATATAGGTTTATCTTCTAATATAGCTATTTTAGATGCATGTTGTAAAGTTTTAAAAGTGGGTAATTGTTGTTCCTCATTATTAATTTGTTCTGTTTCACTCATATTTATATAAATACTTGTTATATTCTTTAAATTATTTAATAGTTAATTATTTAATAATTAAAATATTTATAACGTATATATGAAAAGTGAAGAAAATATATTTTTATTAACTAATGAAAAAAATTATTATGATACAATAAAACAATCGGAAAATGATATAGTTACATCATTTTATAATACAATAAATTTTTATGTATCATATTCTATAGAAAATATGAATATTAAAGACACTGAAATATATTATGGTGGATTGTTAGTAGTTAAGAATATTTTTAAATTAATCTTATTATATACTAAGAATTTAGAAATTACTATATATCATTGTCAACAAGCAGTATATTATTATGTAGAATATATAAGTCAAATAACTGATCGTGAAGACAATATATTTTTTAATTTATCTATAAAAGATGCGGTAGTTTATGTATATACTAGAACAATATTTGAAATAAAAAAAATATATTATAAAAAAAATGATAAATATAATGTATTATTTAATAATATTGATATCTATTTTAATAATTATTTAACTATTATAAACAATGTAAGTAAATTATTTTTTCCTTTAAATGTATCTGAAATAAAAAATAACTTAATTAATATCATAGAAAAATGTAATAATATTGAAATGAATAATATAAAGATTTTTAATGATATTAAATTCGAATCATATGATGAATTTATTTTATACTTAGAATCTAAATATATATAATTTTTTTTCTTGGTTTTAATACTTTGTCTTTAATTTTAATGTTTTCATTATCATATAATTCTTTAATTTCATGATAGTTATCATGTAATATTTTTTTAATAAATTCATATGTTTTAAAAATAATATCATCTTCACATTTACCTACAATTAAGATACTACCAGTTCTAAATATCATAAAAGATATTTGTAAATTTTCAATATAATATTTACATTGTATTCCTGGATAAGAACATGGATCGTAAGAAGCGTTTAAGTTATAGTTTCTTCTCATAATATTAAATAATTTTTGTCTATTAATGTAAAAACCGCAATGAAAATTAGAGTTAATTAAAATAGTTTCCGTTTTTTCAAACATAATCTTATAATCAATATTAGATAAATTATTTAGTAAATTTATGATAAAATTACATGATTTAATAAATATATTATTATTTTGCACTCCAGGAATTTCTATTTTACCTGTATTAAATATTTTACAATGTATTTCTTTAAATATTTTATTATCATCATCATATAATCGTAATATAATTACAAAACAATTATAAAATGCACTTTTTTGTTTACATCTATAAGATAATATATCTTTTTGTGATATTCCTATTGATATTTTTCTTACATCTTTATATATAATTGAATCTGATTGCGTCTGTTCTATATGTGTAATTATATGTTCTGTATAAAATTCATATTTTTTTATTTTTTCTTTAATGTCATCTAATTCTTCTTTATTAGATGATATTAATTTAATTTGTTTTTTAATAACACCTTCTATATGATTATCAAAATTTATAATATTTATATTCCAAAATATTTCATTCAAGTTAATAGAATTATTTAAATATAATATTTTGGTTTTAGTAGATATGTATAGTTCGCTAGCTTTAGGAACAATATAATTATTATTATCATCAAGTTTAATATTTTCATTTATATTTCCGTTTTCAAGATATTCTTCCCATGCAGCATCAATGTCCATTTCTTTATATTATAATTAATAAAGTTATATTTAAATCAATTTTATATTAAAAAAAATATTTATCTATATTAAAGTGATGCAAACTGTCACATATAAAAAAGAGATAGATTATAGGTTACCAAAAAGTAATAAAATTATCATTTCAAATAAAAATGAAAAAAAAGAAAATAATGATAATGTATTAGATGTATCTATCCAAAGATTTAATCCTAGTACATCACCTCCTATGAATGATTTTATGGATAGATTGTTAGCAAGAACTATTGTTTATGATAGAAAATAAATTTAATAAATATTCTGATTCGTATATATTATAATTATAATCATGTATTGCTAATTCTATTTGTTTTATAATATCACTATTATTAATTTTATTTTCTTTAAATAATAGTTTAAAATATTGAAGAAAACATTCTTTAGGTGTAATATTATATGTTTCACAAAATGTATATAAAATTTGTTTATTAGATTTACTTTTAGATAATTTACTAAACAAATGTAAAATTTCTTCAGATGTAATAATATTAATATTATTTGATATATAATTAGATTGAATATAATTAATCATACTTCTTATGTCACTTTGAAATTTGATTTGTATATGAATCAATTGATTTTCAGTCAAATTAATATTTTCTTTATTAATTATGTATTTTAAAAATTTAATAATATCTTCTCTTGGAAGTTTATTAAATTTTAATTCTATAAATTCACATTTTAACGAATTATCTATTTTACTAATATAATTACACATTAAGCAAAATACTGCTTTATTATTATATTGTTGTAGTACAAATTTTAAAGCTTGTTGTGCGCTTTTAGTCATATAATCAACTTCATCTAAAATAATAAATTTTATTCCTTTAGAAAATAAAGGTTTAGAATTAATAAATTTAGTTATTTGATTTCTAATAGTATCAATACCTCTTTCATCTGATGCATTTAAATGTAATAATAAACTTTTATTATTGTCTTTTTGAATATGATTGACTAAATTAATTATTGTTGTTGTTTTTCCAGTACCAGGTGGACCATATAATAATAAATTAGGGTATGTTTTATTTTTAATAATATTTGTAATTATTATTTTATTTACATCATCTAATATTATATCATTTATATTTTTGGGTCTATATTTTTCAACAAATGGAATAGACATATAACTATATAAATAAACTATATTTATATAGTTAAAATTGATATAATTATAATGAATATAATAATTATATATAAAAATGCAGATATTGGATGATGAAATGGGTTACTTAGAAATAATATTAGGTCCAATGTTTTCTGGAAAAACATCAAGAATAATTAATATTTATAAGCAATATAAATATTGCAATATTAATGTAATAGTAATTAATTATGAGGATGATAATAGATACGATAATGTATTATTATCTAATCATGATAATGTTAAAATAGAATGTTTAAAATGTCGTAAAATAATGGAAATCATTAAAAATATAGATTTTAATGATAAAAATAGTCCATCTGTTATATTAATTAATGAAGGTCAGTTTTTCGATGATTTAATAGAAAGTGTTAATTTATTAGTAAATTATTATAATAAATGTGTTTATGTATGTGGATTAGATGGAGATTATAAAATGAAAAAATTTGGTACTATTTTAGATTTGATACCTTTATGTGATAAAGTTACAAAATTAAATTCAATATGTTCAAATTGTAAAAATGGAAGATCTGCTAGTTTTACATATAGAAAAAATTCTGATACAACACAAAAGGTTATAGGAACAAATGATATTTATGAACCTGTTTGTAGAAAATGTTATTTTAAATTGAAGCAAAATATACACAATTTAAAAATTAATTTAGATATTATAAATAATAAAAAAGTTAATGACTCATTGAAAGCTCCTAGAAATCAAAATAACGCTTTTTCATTTTCGCATTAAACTATTATAAAACAACTTAAATCTATTATATAATATTTAAATATATGGAAATGAATATAGTTGAGGTTGAAGTGAAAGATTCTGATACGGACATACTTGAAGTACCCGTTAAAAAGAAAAGAGGAAGAAAACCTAAACCTAAACCAGAAAATCCTGAACCACATGTACCAAAAAAAAGAGGAAGAAAACCTAAAGGTGGGAAAATAATTACAAATCCATTAGAAAAAAGTGAAAAAAGTGAATATATTACGGAAAATGTGATATTACATTTAAAATGTAATACTAATGATATAAGTATAAATAATGATACTTTATTTGATTATATAGATGATTCATCTAAAAATTATCATGAATTAGATACATCAGATAATGTATTATCTGAACCATATGAAGAAGAAAATAATAAGGATCTAGAATATAATGACGAAGTAAAAGAATTTGAGGAAAAAATAACTAAAAGTATTTCTGAAAAATTAATTTCACTTCAAAAAAATTTATATTATAATGATATAATATCTAATAATTCCTCTTGTTTTTGGTGTACTTATGAATTTAATCATTCATCGGTTCATATACCAAAACATAAACTAAATGATAAATATCATGTATATGGCTGTTTTTGTAGTCCTGAATGTGCTGTAGCTCATTTATTTAACGAGACTTTAGATAATTCTATAAAATTTGAACGTTATCAGCTTTTGAATTTTTTATATAATAATATTTATAATAATATTACAAATATAAAACCTGCACCTAATCCACATTATTTATTAGACAAGTTTATGGGAACTATGACTATTGATGAATATAGAAGTTTATTACAACAAAATAGATTGTTTATAGTTGTAGACAAACCTATTACAAGAATATTACCTGAAATATATGAAGAAACGGATATAAAAGGAAGTCAGTTTGAAATTTTAAATAATAAAACCACATTTCAAATTAAAAGAAGTTATTCAAATACAAATAAACCAAAATTTTTTTAAGACAATGATTTACATTTATTTACACCAAATATAAATTTAAATGTAGACCATGTTTTATAATATTCATTGTATTGTTTTCTAAAATATAAACTGAATCCTAAAATAACTAAACCTATTATCATATATGTAATATTTTCACCAATTAATTTAGTATTTTTAATTAAATCTCTGTTTTTTTCATCACCATCTGTTTTTAAATATTCTATATAGGTACTTAAAATATATCGCACTGATAATAATGCAAAAACTAGTATAGTAAATGGTAATGACATTTTTGTAAATAGTAAAAATAATACCCATATTAATAGAGCATTTTTTGCTAAATCAATAGGATGTGGTGTTTCATCGCTTGTAAATCCTAATGCAAAATATATTATTAAATATATTATTGAATGTTTAGCCAACATACTTTCACTTAATAATTTTTGTGTTTTACAACCCATTGTTTCAGCAACAAAGTTTCCCGAAACTGCTAAAATTAATAAAAAAATTCCTTTGATTGTATCATCTGTTGTTCTCATTTATATGATATTATGATATTTAAAAAAATATAATTTTTAAAAATATTATAATATGATATGTTTAATAAAATAATTATGATTTTTTACTGTAATATGATGGAAATTGAAAAAATAAATAATATATCTATAAATAATACCATTATAAGTGGTTATATTTATAAAACTTGTAATGAATCAATTCCTGTTAAAATAGTTACTTATTATAATATAACTTTAAATGATATTATAGAATATTTAAATATTAATAATAATAATATTACATTTGGTAAAGAACGGTTTACATTAGAAATAGTAAAAGCATATGATATAAATAATAATAGTTATGAAGGATATATTATTACATAATTTAAATTAATTGCGTTCATATTTTATTAATTTAAATATAATAAACTTAAAGGTTCCTCTAGATTAAAATTAAATAAGAATGCCTAATACAAATCCAAATAATGTACTAACAATAAAAACAGTTCAAATAGCTCCTTTCCGCACATTAATGACGGCATTAAAGGATATTTTATTAGAAACAAATATTACATTTCAAAGTGATGGTATACGTATAATTAATATGGATAAATCACATACAATATTGGCTCATTTACATTTAGAA
>MDTC01200833.1_pt1 | contig 10396 bp, 2 predicted proteins | sample 811181 | NCBI WGS metagenome assembly MDTC01 (sample SAMN05326644, study PRJNA326480) | marine metagenome | isolation source: seawater | place: Pacific Ocean: North | collected 2011
AAAGAGCTAGACCATGGATGATAGATAGCATTTCCTTCATTTGCCTTACTATCAGCAGCCATTGAAAATGACAAAAATAAAATAAAAATATATTTTTTAATATGTTTTGAATGAAAAATCATTAATTAAACTCCACTCTTACAAAAAAGTTTATTTCTCTATTATTTGAATAATACCAGGGCCTATCATACAATTGACTTGAAACTTCAACTCCAATATTATCCTCGTAATATTTACCAGGGTTGTCTGGTGTACCAGTTAAATTATGAATGCTAATTGGATAAGGCTTATCAAATAAATTAAATATATTAGCCCCAACCATAAACTTACTATCACCAACTTCAAATCCCTTTGATAATGATATATCCATTGTTATCATAGCTGGAGCTCTTTTAGAATATTTATTTTTCAAATCAAGCTTAGGGTCTTTACCTTCAAAAATAATAGGAGTATATGGCTCCCCTGATTGCAAAAACGCTGTAATTCCACCATTCAACCCCCATGGCAATCTAGTTGAATACATGGATAAAGTTAAATCGTGAGTTCTATCGAAAGGCATTAGAGATTCTTGCTGCGGAGCATCTACTTCTAAAGCACCAAATGCAGCTGCATCATATTCGCTGCTAGCTTTTGCGTACGAATAAGTATATTGAATTGTAGAGCTAAACAATCTTCCTCTATTTTCTATAGTGATATCATAGCCAACAGCTGTTCCAAAATCACCATTTTTAGATACAGAATATTCATAAATACCAGAATTATAATTATCAAAAGTTGTTAGTTGGTCCATATCCTTAACCCATACACCCGCAGTACACGCCCACTTTCTACTAAACTGAACGTTAAACGCCAATTCATAGGATTGTGTTCGCCCGGCGGTCATCGTGGCGTTACCTATAGATGCTCCTGATTCTTGAAAAGCATCTAATGGATCTTCAAGTTTATTTACATTTCTATATATAAATTCATAAATTGGAGTTTGGTAATACAATCCGTAGTTAAATGTGAAAGTTGCTCCATCAGCTATCACATGACTAATTCCTATTCTTGGACTTACTTTATAAATCCATTCGGAATCCTTAAACATTACCCTTGAATAATTATTAACTTCTTCAACTTTAGAGGTAGTAGGCTCTCCTTCATCACGCAATTCATTATCTGACATATTAGCATTTTCTTCATTTAGCGTTTGCCAATGTTCCCAATCATCCTCATTTGTACTAGATGGAGTTGTTGTGAATCCATTACTAGGATCCGTTGGATCAAAATCATCATTAAAATCATAATCATCGTATATTCTTACTTTTCCATCCCAAGTAGCTAAATAAGGAACATTGCCATTATTAGTTGTTCCATCTGCATCCCAATAGCTATTAAATCCCGTATCATATAAATAATAATTACCAGGACACATCACACCACCATAAGATACACCACTTCCCTCTTCATCTATATTACTTAAAGAAACATCTGTACCACAATCATAATAAAAATGGGGACTATATGGAGAATAGTTATTATTAGCATCCGCCCAAACTTTTGTATTATACTGAACTGCATCAACCCTTACGCCTGCATTTATTACCATCCATGGAACTTCATATGTGTTTTGAAAATACATAGAAAACTCCTCTGGCTCAACATAAGAATTCCACTTTCCATCTCCATTAAAATCATCAAAGGTCTCACCTGGGTAGAACTCTAATTCTCCCGTACATGGATTGATCGCCTCCATTGGCCCATCCCAAGTACCATTGCCTTCCCCAGTATCTGGAATATTACACTGATCGCTAGAAGCATTTATAAATTCATAGCCATCCACACCAGTATCATCCCATTGCTCTGAAAATCTTTGTCTAAATGCACCCGCATCCTCCCATGGAAGCGTAATTTCATAAAAATCTAATTTATGAGTTTTATAATCAAAGCCAACTCTTGCTCTCCATCTATCTGTTGCTTGATTTGTATAATCAAACCTTAATTCTTGCGTATTCGCAGTAGTTTCACTATACAACCTATCCGTCCCACCAAAAATAAAGCCATCACATGTACCATCCCCAACACCCAAGCAATCACCATAAAATTTAAAATATAATGGATTAGGCTGCTCATTTTCAAAGCTTGCATCACTATAATAATTGAAATATTCAAAGGAATCAGTAGTCATTTGTGGATACATACCTTCATTTTCAAAATAACTTCCCATTGCATTTACAAATTCTGGAGACTTTGAACTTACATACATCTCAGGAGTTAGCCAGTAATCTCCATCTCTATAAATAGCTTTAGTTACAAGCTGAGGTCCATCCCAAGTACCATCTGCATCTAAATCGTGTTCTGTTACATTATATGTTCCATCAGGATTCTGATCAGTAAGAAAAACATCTAATGAAGATTCACCATCATATAAACCGTTAAAATTATTATCAATGAATGCTTCTGCGGTTGCCCAATTATAATTACCTGGGGTTGGAGCACCTTTATACCATCCACTCGTCCAAGACAATGGACCAGTACCATCTTTTTCAGTATAATAAATAGATGTATTTGAAGTGTTAAATTCAAATGGAACAATATTCGGATTATTCGGATCTGAAATTGGAGCTTTTCCTGCTGAATAAGAATTTTCAAACCAATCAGGCAATCCATCATTATCTCTATCTTTCCAACGAACTCCTATAAATTGATCTTGATTAAAATCAGACACTCTTAAAGTATAAAAAGACTTTTGATTAATTGTATGATTAAATTCTAATGCGCTTCTTCTAGTGTCTCTAAAAATCTCTTGCCTTCCTTCATCCCAATATATCCACAGTGCACCAAATAATTTTTTATGTGCATCTACAATCCAATTTGACAATGTTAATTTATGCTGGCTAGAAATATCATAGGTTAATTTTGTAAAATAGTCATCGGTTCTATCAAAACCAAATGCTTTATAACCAGATGTATTATCAAATGGAAAGACTAAATCATTTCTACCAGGAAGATAGCCACCTCCATCAGTCCATTCAATACAATCAAAATCTGGGCATGATTGTCCATACCAAGCATAAAGAGTTGATATATATAAATTATCACCTGGATTAGATTGGTAAACATGGTCATCAAATTTCAAAACAGTTTCTGCGCCTTTATTTGTTGATTGCCCTGACATCCAAAATTTAATTTTATTTTTCGAAAATGGAACTGGTCCTCCAAAACCAAAATTATAATCATGATAATTTCTAAGCTCATCATACCTGCTTCCCAAGGCCTCGCCTAGCAAACTGGTATCATATTGAAACTTAAACGAATATTTACTTCCTCCACCCATTGTATGCCAATTTGATACAGCTGACATTGCATCGCCATACTCCGCATTAAAACCACCTGGCTGCCAGTCAAATTCTCTTATAGCAAATTTATTTAATCTAGTACCACTTCCAATTCCACCATAAATTGGATTTCTTATATACATACCATCAATCATATAAGCTATTTCACCTGTACGACCGCCTCTAACATGCACCTCCTCTAATCCTTTTTCAGCTCTATCTGGAACTCCCTTAGCCTTACTATCTATTTTTACCACACCAGATTGTAAATTATAAAGCTCAGTAACATCTCTAATTGGCAATGTTTCTATGGCTTCTTTACTAACAGTCACTTTCTTAGATGTAGTTCCCTTTTCAACTAAAGCTCTCTCAGAAGACACTTTTACAACATCACCTTCAATAGTAGCAACACCTAACTTAGGGTTAAGCCATTTAGTTTGATCCATAGTAATTGTAACACCCTCATAAATCTTAGTTTGATAGCCTATCATTAAAAATCTAACTTCATAATCACCAACTGGGATATTAAGAATAATATAATTACCATCAGTGTCCGCAATCGCCCCCTTACCAAGATCTGGCATATAAATTTGAGTACCTGGTAAAGCAGCGCCATCAGAATCAGCGACCTTTCCTCTAAGAGTTCCATCTGTCCCAGAAAATAGGAAACCAAATAAAACAAATAATAATGTAATTTTTTTATTCATAATTAATAATTAATAGGATATTCAATTCTTTGAATACCTAAAGTATTTGTTATTTTAAATGGACTATAATCAAAATCTTCTATATTTTCAAAATCTTCGACATTAATTGTTTCTTGGCTATAAAATACATTTCCTTGCGTTGTCATTAATTGCGTATTATCTACGGGAGCTATATATTCAATAGATGATATAGGTGTAAATGGTGACTCAAGCCATGGAAGATCATCCCAATGAATAAATAAATCTTCCTTTACAATTCCGTAACCAGGTTTAAAATACGTATCGCTTTTTAATTGAAAGCTCTTATCTGAGCCTACCGCGGTTGTTTCAATTACACGAGATACTAATAAGCAATCCGTAATATTACTTTGTTTGATTGCTGTGTAGCATTCTGATTCTGAAGTATCCCAGGAACACCAAAATTCATCAGTATTTCCGCAATCAGTTTCATTTAAAGTACCACACGTAGGATCATTCTGAGGATATACAAGATTAGCTGAAGTATGAGACACTGCATATTCCTTTACCACTTCATATTCAGCATGTACTGTATTTACATTGTATAATGAATGAAAATATTGACCATTTACAATATTCCCATTAGATGTGTATATCAAAGTATCAGCCTCCAAGCTTAAGCCTTGCCAAAAATCAGTTGATGAAAAATCGTCAAAATCATTTGGAAATTGATCCGCCTCAGCAAAATGATAATATGGATGAATCATTTTCACTACATCTTTATCTGTTTTTGAAAAAATCATATAATCATAATCTGACAAACCCTCAGAATTTTTAAATTCTGTTTTAATCAAATGATGATTATCAATCATTGAATTAAAAGTTGCTAAATAATCAACGATGCATTCGTCATTCTGCCAAACACACCATGTGTATTCTAAATTATTATCACATTCATTTTGAGGTAAATCAGAACATGCACTTAAATTTTGGCTATCATCAAAATCAAGCTGATCAATAACGGGATGTGACTTTAATGTATTTTTTGAGTCAACAATAACAACTTTTGTACTATAGTTTTTATAATAATTTTGATGCCTTATAATTTCAATTTCATCTCCACCTTCATTCAGATCAAAAACTCCATCGTTATTATAATCAAGATGACGAGTTGTTATAGATGGCTCATCATAGTAATGAGTTCTATATGAGGCTTTATCAGATTCAGATAATGCGCAATACTCTTCCATTGATACTATATAATCAGGGTCTTCATCTTCATCATCAGAGGGTGCCAATGAATCATCTATATAATTTTTTGAAAGCTCATTCCCATTATCCTGAGCTACATCATTATCATCAATATATTGCCCCTCAAAGCTACCATTAAATTCAGTTTCAGATGAATTTGTACAGTTTGAATCAAGCGTTTGATAGTTATCACAATTAGGGTCTAATCGCTGAATCCACCAATCAGTTAAAGAATCAATTTCACAATCACCCTCATTAAATGTGCAGTCATCATTTTCCCATGTACAGCCTTGATGAATACAGCAATCCTCCTTAGTTCCCGAATAACCATTATTACATTGACCATAATTATATGGTGATTCAACTAAACCATTAGAAGAAAGCGCAAGAGCAATATCCAAGTCGGATATTTTTCCATCCTTATTTATATCGCCTAAAAAATTACCCTCCGAATCTTGGTCAGCCCCATTCATTAATCCTAAGCTAGCTAAATACTCTTCGCATGAAGGAACTGTTTCAGAGCAATTATTGAATTCACATAAGCATCCACCATTTCCATCTTCAAATATATCATAACAACCATCTGTGCCCGTATCATAAAAACTAGCTCTTGGAAAAATTGAAGTTAAAGCTTCAGGCCCATCTGTTAAACCATCACTATCAAGATCATCGGGAGCGCCATCTCCAGTAGAATCCATATACTGAGAAGAATAATCAACAATCAATTTATCATCTCTGTCTCCTAGCTCGAACAAACATTGATAGTCTTCATATGAACTATAAGCACCCTGAGTGCCCTCTAGGGCACTTTGACAAACCGGATTAAGCTCCTCGCCTTGATCCCACAAATTGTTTCCCGAATCACAATATTGCAAACCTAATCTATTGGAAACATAACCAGAGCACTCATCACTCCATCCATTGCCATTGATAGCACTTGGAATAATTTCAGCTGAATCGTATTGATTATTGCAGTTCCTATCTTCAAATGGCTCTATACCCTGATTCAAATTTGCTCCGAATGCATTATCATCATATTGATCTATGAAAAATTCCTCAGGGTCGTAATAATTATTTCCCCTGTCACAAAATGTCAATTGATATTGCAATAAGTCTCCTGATAAATACTGTATTTTAGAATTAGGATTTGTTGCCGTATAGCAATTTCCCGTTAATCTGCTCTGCTCAGAAAAATTATAGTCGTTATTACCAGCATAAAATTCCCAACAAAAATCTTCCATAGTAGTTTGTGGAATTGAATTATCAACAAAATTACAAGAATACTGGTCAACACCATTAGTCTCACATAAATATACATCTGAATTTTCAACACCCAAATCTAATGTACATTGAGAATTCCCTGAATCATAACTACAATATGTCTCATTGTTACATACAGTTTCCTGTTCCACTAAGCAAGTACTATTACAATCATCATCATTTACTTCACACTCATCACAAATTAATTCAATCAAACCATTACAATAATCTTCATCAAATAAATCACAATAATAAGCACTTGTACATTGGTTATTTGATAGAGTATCACAATCATCTGGTTCAACAGGATCATCTAAACTACAACTAAGAGCATTACTACATACATCTTTACTCAATATATTGCATGCAGCATCTCCCTCTCCTGAAACGTTAGTAAATTGACATCCAGAATTACATAATGCTGTAGAATCAAAATTGAAATTTCCACCTGAACTCAAGCACCAATTTTCAAATGAAGGCGTATCATTACCATAACCATCAAAAATAACCCATTCTGAATCAGCGTCTACCTGATAATTATTATTGCAATCCGTATTAACTTGGGAAATCAATGCGTCTATTTGATCCAAATAAGTATACTGAGTATAATATGAAGCTTCCCTATATGCCTCTACAGCTTCTCCATTTTCTAAAATAGACTCAATATCATACTCCCTAGTAACATTCTCTGTCTGATCAACTAATATTAAATCACCATAAATATCATAAAGCTCCGGATCAATTACTGATACTAAATATATTTTTTCATATGGCTGAGAATATAGATATGATTGGTTAAATTGATCAGATTGAATAGGGTCTATATCATATCTTCCCTGAGAAACATTCCATTTAATTTCTTCAATATTTTCCAATTGGGTTGAAGATAAACTGATTTCATCTTCAATGTAATCAATGATTGCATCACACTCACCATCAACTGGATCAATATCATTGCAATAATCAGGATCTGCTACCTGTTCAATAATACTCTGATTTGTGAAAATATAAGAGTCGCCAGCACTATCAAAAATCAGTACTTCATTATCTGAGTTTTCAACTACTGAAGATGCAGGCACACCAATCAACCAAGTATTATTAAATGACTTTACAGTTAAAATATCTGAATTTTGATCATGAGGTGCATTTTCCTGAATATTGGCATAATTAAACTTATAAAAATCTGTTTGAAATGCCTCGGTGCTATTGAAATCAAAATATACATCATCTAAAGAATAACAAAGATTATCTCCAGAGCATCCGTCTCCATTTAAATTATTTTCTTGATCAGGGATAGAATAATCTTCACCATTATTTGTTGAATCATGAACGGTTCCATCAGAATGAACAATTGTCCCATCTTTATCGCAGGATACAAAAACTAAAAAAAGAATTAAAATAATATTTTTAATAAAAAAATTCAAAATCATCCCTTACAATTTTTATTCTATAAAATCAAAACTGCTTCACTTGACGTGAAACGCATTACAGAATCACTAAAAAACATAATAGCTTTTTAGTTTATCTAAACCTTATTTTTTAAAATATATGATTTTCCGCGTATTTCTAGCTTGAAAAATATAAAATAATTGCAGCTGAAATAGAAGATAAAATACCAATTTATTTCTATAAATTAAAAAGGAAAAATTAACTATCTTAATAAAGTCATTTTATTTGAAAGTATATAATCAGAAGTTGAGAGACGATAAACATAAATACCCGAAGAGACTGATTTTCCAAAACTATCAAGACCATTCCACTGAACGCTATATGAACCAGATAAATAAAAATCTGATATCAATGTATTAATTATTCGTCCTCTTATATCATAAATAGATAGTTCAACATATTCATTGTTTTCCAATATAAAATCAATTGTAGTAATTGGATTAAATGGATTGGGATAATTTTGTCCTAATGAAAAAGCAATAGGATATTCAGCATCTAATGCTCCCGAACAACCTTCGCATTTATTATAAGAAAAACCTTCTATTTCTTCAGAATTATTATTAAAAAATATTTCTTCAATAGTATGAATTGTTCCAATAAAATCTAGATCAGCAAGAACACCGCACCCTGATAATAAATATATATTTAAAATATCTGGAGAGCTGCAGTAAATAGTTGTATTTCCTTGGCCATTATTATCGATTGGGTCACTAGTTATTATTTGACATGTCCAATTATTGATATTTACGCTTTGATTAAAGCTAACAATACCTGCATTTTCAACATAGGAGCCTTCAGGACAAATCAACTCTTCAAATTCATTTAAATTATTTTCAGGACACCAATTAATAGTAATCTCAAAACTGCTAATATTACTTATAGAATTATACAAAATTTCGGCGCCCTGACTTTCATTTTCTTCTCCAATACCTGAGCCTAGCATCGTCCACGTATTATGATCATCAGAGGTGCCATAAATATCACTAAACTCAGCAGTGCAAGTTCCGTTCCCATCATTATTACCATCACAATAGCCATAATCATCATAATACAGGCAAGAACCATCATTTAATGTTGCGAATGCATCATAATTACATGCATTAACATCGGTACATCCCTCGATAACATCATCATCATCATATGTATAAACAACATAAAATCCAAAACCAGGACCTTCACCTTGGCATGTATACACTTCTCCATCTTGCACGCAACTTGAATTCAAGGTAATAATTTCACCATTACTATCAATAAACCCAATATCATAGCTTACTCTTGTGGGATTAAACTTTAATTCTATATCTAAAGTCGCACCATCAGTCAAGCCTATTTGATTACCTTCATTATCCGATGCATTAAATTCAACCCCTTGAAACACTTCAAGATTTGCATCAACTGAAGAAGAAGTATCTATAATATTCTGTAATTCTTGCTCAGATGCCTCAGATATTTCTAGTGTAATTTGAGCTCCATCTTCCACATCAAATGTTCCTGCTGGAATATCAAGATCAACATCTAAATATTCAAGTTCAAAAGTATCAAGGTCAATATCAACATCTGAATTATAATTATCTAGATTTTCATCTTCTGCAACAATAGGTTCAAAGTCACAAGAACCATCATCATCTGTTGCTAAATCATTATAATTTATTGCAGCAGAATCAGTACAGCCTGCAATTTCATCAATATCACAAACGTCATCATTGTCTAGATCACCATCAATCACAATACCCGTGCCATCAGTTTGGCCTGAACATATATCACAATTAGATAAAATCTCAAAACAACCACCAACCTCTGTTGCATATTCATTATAATCACATGCTGAACTATCTTGACAGCCAACAATTTCATCTACCTCACAGACACCATCATTATCTGCATCATTTTCAATATCGAATGGACAAATATCACAACCATCAGGAATTGTATCAGAATCAGTATCTATATTATCATTAAATCCTTCACAAACATCTTCATTGCCACAGACTCCATCATTATCCTCATCATTATAAGGATCAACAGGACAAATATCACAATCATCAGGAATAGAATCGGAATCTTGATCTAAATTATCATCAAAACCATCGCAAATATCCTCATCTCCACAAACTCCATCGTTATCAGAATCATTATCTGAATCTAATGGACACACATCAACATCACCACAAATTCCATCTCCATCTAAATCATTATCAGGGTCTAAAGGACAATTATCTACATCGCCACAAATCCCATCCCCATCTAAATCATCATCAGTATCCTGAGGACATACATCCTCACTATCGCATGATCCATCGCCATCAGAATCATCGTTTACATCATTAGGGCAAACATCTAAGCAATCAACCACGCTATCACCATCAGTATCTGAAAAGTCATTTTGACCTGGACAGATATCCTCACTATCACACGATCCATCCCCATCAGAATCATCATTTATATCATTAGGAC
>MDTC01010940.1_pt1 | contig 10395 bp, 5 predicted proteins | sample 811181 | NCBI WGS metagenome assembly MDTC01 (sample SAMN05326644, study PRJNA326480) | marine metagenome | isolation source: seawater | place: Pacific Ocean: North | collected 2011
ACTCGAGGATGTCTACTGGCAAAAATGTGCCCAGGCTTCCCGTGGCAAACTAGTTGAACTGCAAACCGGTCGCATACCTACCTTTGGAACGACGTTCAAATCCGGGTGGCTGGACAACAGCGTCTACTTCGCGATTCGCTGTGATGAACTGCCCGGAGAAAAGCCTGTCGACGCCGCAACTCGGGACGACGACACCGCTCTTTGGCGTGGCGATGCCATCGAAATGGAAATTGCTACCGAGACACATTCTTATTACCAGATCGCAATCAGTCCGGGTGGAAAGGTCGTCGATCTTGATCGAGAAGGGGGCAAAAGCCTCCGCTGGGATTCGAAAGCCGAAGTCGCAACGAGGGTCGAGGACGGTCATTGGTCGGTGGAGATTCGCATTCCAGTAACTCAGGATGAAAATGATCCCTACCATCAAGTCATCGGACGCAAACCAACTCAAAGCCTCCCCTGGCATATCAACATCTGTCGCCAACGAATCCGCGAACATGGACAGGAACTCAGCGCCCTGTCAGCGACCGGAACCAAACAATTTCACGTGCCGATGAAATTTGCTCAATTTTATGCGGGAAAATCCCACACCTTCGAATCCGATTCGGAGGTCACTGACTTTGCGATTGGCTATCGCAACGCCGCCCGGGCTCGCAAAGCGGACGCGTTTCTTGCCCTGGCGGAAATCGAAAAAATCAACGATTTCCAAAAGTCCGCCGCTCTCGAACAGGCTGCTTCTTACAAAAGAAAAGAAGCGGGACCGATCCTTGAAAAAATACCTGTCGAAGTCGTGAAAAAAACGGCACAAATGCAACATCTCCTCATACAAGGAAAAGCTTCAGAAGCGATTTCCCAATTCGCTGATGAAGATATCACCCAATGGCCTTTCTGGAAACGTGGCGACGGATACCGCAACCGGGGGCGAGCCTACTACGTCACCAAAGACGGAGCCAAAGCCGAGGCTGACCTCAGCAAGGCTCTGCCATGGACCAGCGACCGGAAAGACCGTGACGTGACGTTATTGATGCTTGCCCAGAACCGGGAACGCAACCTTGGTGACGACGGTCGGGCTTTCGAAGCCTACGACGCAATTGTAGCGGGGCGCGAGCGCATCGGTGGCGCGGATCAATTTTCTGCGCTGCAGGGGATTGCCCGGATTCAAACAAAACGCGGTCAATTCGATGAGGCTCTGAAGACTCTGGATCGCGCCAATCCCGACAAGTTGGAGGGCACTTGGAAGAAAAACATACTCAAATCAATCGAAGAAGTTAAGGAAGCGAGACGCGGTGTGCCGAAGTAGGCAAAGCTGACGTCGGGTTGCCTTCCTGCGTCAGTTTCTGCTTGTGGGAGTAAATACGCTTTGGCCAAGCACCCAATCCCCCCTCTGCCTCTCTTTATCGGATGATGATCAAGCCATCCTGGTTATCGGGCTTGTACATGCCCAAGGCCTTGCCGGCAGGATCGACCACCAACCAATAATGGCCGGAGTAGGTTCCTTGCAGGGCCTGTCCGCCCGGGTCGATTTCCTTATATTGCACGCGTTCGCCGGAGGTGTTGATCCAGTAGACCACGACCTTCGTCTTGCTTTGGTTTCGAAAGGTCAACTGGACTGCCAATCCATTTCCGCCTGACCGCACTTTTTTCTCCTTTGCCGGATCGATGAGGGCCAGTTTTTTCATCCCTGATTTTTTACTGCCGGCCAGTGCCGTTTTGCGTCCCAGAATCGGTGCGGGTTCGCCGCGGGCGTTGGCCGCCTTCGCTTCGGCCACGGCTTTTGCCATGGGGTAATAGTTTTTGCGCCGAATGCGATTGTTGGGCAGTCGTTCGAAGGCCTTGGGGGGCATCGCTTTCCCTTCCGGCGGCTTCACCGGGGTGTATTGCCGAAGCAGGGACCGGTGATGGTCCAGCGTGGCCTGATGCTTGGGGAGGTAGGCCAGGTTGTCGTGTTCGCCCTGATCCTTGCGGTGATCGTACAATTCTTCCACTTTCGAGCCGGGATCGAAGACGTAGCGCCAATGATCCGTGCGTACCCCGTGAATTCGTCGGTAGCTTGAAATGGCCGGTTGGATGCGTTTGCCTGATTTCGGGTCCTTCAGCAACGGAACCAGGGATTCGCCTTCCAACTGTTCGGGCAACGCCGCCCCCGCCAGTTCAGCCAAGGTTGGATAGAAGTCCAGCGTGCTTACCGGGCGATCGCAGACACTGCCTGCAGTGGTCACTCCGGGGGCCACTACGAACATCGGAATACGGGTCGATTCCTCCCAGCAAGTGAACTTTTCCCAGTTTTCTTTTTCTCCAATATGCATGCCGTGGTCCGACCAGAGCACGATAATGGTATCCTTAGACCGTCCGCTTTGTTCCAACCCGTCCAGGAGGCGGCCGACCATGGCGTCGGCAAAGGTGATGCTAGCGAGGTATCCCCGCACCGCTTGCTTCCACTGGTCGTTTTGGGCGACCCATTGATGCCAGCTCCGGCGTCCGTGGTCCCAGGTGTCAATCAAGTCGTCTTCCTTATGGGCGGGAAGCTGTACCTTGTCCAATGGATACATGTCGAAATATTTGGCGGGTACCTCCCAGGGGATGTGCGGTCGGAAAATGCCCGCGGCAATGAAAAACGGTTTGGCGCGCTTTTTCTTCATTTCGCTCACTGCCCAGTCGACCACCTTGTAGTCACTCATGCCGTCATCGTCCTCGGCCACTGGCAGCCAGCCGAACAAATGGTTGCCCAGCGGACGTCGCCCGAAGCAACTTGCCTCATGGGCCTGCACGGCCTTGGTCGGCGGTCGCACCTGAAAAGGAATCGGTTTGTGGGGCTCGGGAAAATAGGAATCCCAAGTCTCCGGGTCGTTTTCGCTGCCGTTCCACCATTGCAGGGAGTGGTAGATCTTGCCGCCACCCACGGCCGAATATCCATTGTCCCGGAAATGCTGGCTCAAGGTCACGACCTCGGCCAGTTTTTTGTTCTTACGCCAATTCGGACCGATCCCTTGAAACACGTTGGCAGTGATCCCCGAGGTGCTGGGCCGTACCCCAGTCATGATCGCTACACGCGATGAATGACAGGCCGGCGACGCCGTATGGGCGTTGCGAAAGATCACCCCCATCTTCGCCAACCTGTCCAAGTTCGGAGTGATCGCTTGGGGATGGCCACCGAGCGGACCAATCCAGTCGTTCATGTCGTCGATGGCAATGAACAACACGTTGGGCTTTCCGAACGCGGAGTAATGCGCTGTGCAGAGTGCCAAGCAAATAAATAACAGCCGTTTAATCATAGTTTTCATTCAACTGGCATACCTGAGTGTACGCAATAAACTTTGCAGCAGCCCTACGACTGGCTGCATTATCTTCAACGATGATGCTGACAAGTACGCGCAGTTTGATCTGAATGCGCCAAAATGGACAGTCGATGGAGCCTTCCAGAAAGTGCCCCTTTGGTTTCTATAATGCACGCTCGACATGGGAGTTCGTGGTCGGCAAGGTCTACCGGATGCTCAATGAACTTGGGCTGCCTCGCGACGAGACCATTGCCGCCTGCGGACTGATCAAGGCGGAGGTGATTAAGAAACGAGATTAATCATGGATCCTTCGCACAAATTGAAACCCCTTCTGATCACACTATTTCTGTGTGGCACGACTTCTCTCTGGTCGGCGGAGGCTGAGCCTGCTGCCGAGCAGGTTCCCTTTTATGTGGACAACTTCAATAAGCGGATTCAGCCCATTCTTGAAACATATTGCTACGATTGTCATGGGAATAAAAAGACCAAGGGCAAGGTTAAGCTAACCGAGTATTCCTCCTTGAAAGAGCTTGAGAGAAATCCGCAACTTATCGAGAAAATGATCGAGGCTTTAGACAAGAATGAAATGCCTCCGGAAGACGAGAAACAGCCTTCGGAAACGCAGCGGCAGTCCTTGCTCATCCATTTGAACAGGTCATTAAATAAGTCATTGGTTAGTAACCAAAAGCTGATTCCATTCAGAATGCGGCGCATGAATCGTTTTGAATATGGCAATGCGGTCAGGGATTTGTTTGATCTTAACTGTTGGGTCTATTCGATCAACGATCGCATTATTCGTGATCACAATAATTATTTCAGGCCGGAAACAGGCAAGATGCCTGAGGTAGCAAAGGTCGGTAATCGAATCATGGGCCTGCAGCAAATGCTGGAGAATCGTTTGTTGGGCGTGATGGCTTTTCCAAAGGATCCTTCCGCGGAAAATGGCTTTAACAATCGTGGTGATCATCTGAGTTTGTCTCCCGTGCTCATGGATTCATTCTTAAAGCTCAGCAGGTCGGTGGTGAATGCAGAAAATTTCGAAAAGAACTGTCGAAGTTGGAACGATCTTTTTCAAGACCCGACAAAGAAGCAGGCAACGACGGGATTTGGTTCCATTACGGCAGATGAATCCGTCGCCACACGCAGCACAGGGTTGACGATCAGCGCTTGGATCCGTCCGTCCAAGACAACCGACAAATGGCAGACCATTGTACGCCGGGAGGATTCGTGGCGTCGCCAGTTATTGGCCATAGGCAGGACGGGTGATACCTGGGGGCTTTGGATGGGGGCTGGCATCGCAGGCCGTTACGTAGAATTCGGTGCCCCTGTAGAATCAAAGGCGATCGGCGACGGCAAGTGGCATCACGTTGCCGGCACTTTCGACGGCAAGCAAATGAATCTCTATGTGGATGGGAAGCAGATCGGCGGCAAGGCGATCGTAGGCAAGCTGAACACAGAAAGCACTCAACCGATGAAGCTGGGTTCGTATGGAAACGAGACGTTTTATGGAGATCTCAACGACATTCGTCTGTACCGATCCGGCCTGAGCATGGTTCAGATTAAACGTATTGCGGACGGCGATCAGCAAGTCGCCGAGGACACGATGGTCGGCAGCTGGAAAAAGGATGAGGACGTCAGTCTAAAACTCGAGCAACAAATTAAACAAATTGCGCATGAACGCATTGCGAAGTTTCTCCTCAAAGCCTTCAAGTCCCCTGCAGATCAGCCAACCTTGAACTTGTATACGGATTATTTTGACCAGCAGTACAAAAAGAGCGGCGACTTTGTCCGGAGCATGAAAGAAGTCGTGTCAGCGGCCTTGGCTTCACCGCGATTTATTTTTGTACACAACGAAACAAGTAAGGTCGTGCCGAATCGAGCCTCATTTAATCTGGCCACGCGTTTGTCCTTTTTTCTCTGGAGTTCGATCCCCGATGATCAATTGTTGGCCTTGGCTGGGGAGGGGAAGCTCCAAGACACTGAGGTGTTGAAAGGACAGGTGGATCGCATGCTCAACCATCGTCGCGTGAAAAACTTCTGCGATAGTTTTGCTCCTCAATGGTTGAAAATCAACAATTTGGTTTCTGCATCACCTGATTTTAAGACTCATCGCGATTACTACTTCGGTGGTGACGATAAAATATCATACAAACGAGGTATGCATATGATGTTGGAGCCGTTGCTGAATTTTGAAACCGTTTTTATTGAGAACAGGCCGATTTCGGAACTCGTGGATTCCGACTTCACCTACCGCAGTCACTTGTTAGCCGAGTGGTATCAAGGAAGAGCTGCCACCTATGGAATCAACGTGAATCTACGTCACATTGATTTCACGCGAACCCCGTTAAAGGACCGAAGATACGGCGGCGTGATCACAACGGGGGCCGTGATGGTGATGACCTCAGGCCCGTTTCGGTCATTGCCGATTACGCGCGGGTCTTGGGTCTCTTCCGTCATTTTCAACGATCCTCCTGAGCCTCCGCCGGACAACGTGCCTGACTTAAAGGCGGACGACAAAACACTTGAAAATGAAGGTTTGACGGTAAGGCAAAAGCTAAAACAGCACAGTAGTGACCCTCAATGCGCGGGCTGCCACAAAAAAATTGATCCTTTGGGATTTGTCTTGGAAAATTATGATTTGCTGGGTCGTTGGCGACATAATTATCGAACGGGCTTGAAGGTCGATGCCAGTGGGAAATTGTTTGGCAAGCATGATTTCAAGAATGTCGTTGGTTTCAAAGACGCCGTGCTTGAGGAAAAGGTTTTGTTTGCCAAAGCGTTCATCAAGCACCTTCTGTCTTTCGGCTTGGGTCGCGAACTGACCTTGGCTGATCGAATTGCGGTAGATGAAATCGAAAAAGAGAGTAAAAAAGATGATTACAAAATGAGAGATGTCATCAAAAATATTGTGATTCACCCAATATTCACCCAAAAGAGTAAGAAATGAAAAATATCGACCGTCGGAAATTTCTTTATGGAGCGGGTGGCAGTATGCTGGCCCTTCCCTGGCTAGAGGTGGTTGCAGCAGAGGGGGCAACCACGAAGCTGAAGGAGCCGTCTTTGCGCTTTGCGTCGTTCTATTCGCCGATGGGTTTTGTGAGAGATCACTTTTTCCCCGAGAAGGACAGCCAGGACTTTTTGTCGATGCCTACCTTGAGTCCACTAAAAAAAGTAGGGGACAAGGTCTCGCTGATTACGGGATTGTCCAGGGTCAACGTAAGAGGAGTCGACGTTCACAATCAATGCAGTTCCTGCTACCTGTCTTCGGCCGATCCTCTTGGCCAGTTCAAGTCGGCTTATCCTATGGACAGAACCTTGGATCATCTGATTGCTGATCAAGTAAGCCATCGAACGCCGATTCGATCACTGGAGCTGAACTGCAATACTTTTAAGGACCTCAAGGAATCGATCTATTTGGATAACATCTCTTGGTATGGGCCAGAGCATGTGGCGACCTCGATAAAAGATCCGCGCCAAGTCTATCGGACACTTTTCAAGACCGGCAAATCGGATAAGGATATTACGGACCTGATTTTGCAGGATGCCTCCAACTTCAAAAAGAATCTCAATCACCACGATCAAGATAAGCTGGACGAATACGTTACTTCGGTTAGGGAAATTGAAAGGCAAATTGAAAAGCTAAACAACTACTATAAAACCCGCAAGAAGGCGGACGTCAAAGAACCGGTTGAAGCGCCCATGACGCGCGGGGAGTATATACGACTGATGGGTAAATTGCTTGTGGTGGCATTTCAGGGAGACCTCACTCATGTTGCCACGTTTATGCTCGCACCCGAAAGATGGGGCACGCCACAAATCTTCCATGAATTGAATTTCACAAAATCGCATCATGGACTCACGCATGCCCAAGCGCAGGAGCGCGTGAAAAAGATGCTTGTTCAAGTGGATCGTTTTTATATCGAGCTGTTTGCCGAAGTGCTGGAACGGTTGGATGCGATCAAGGAGGGTGAGGGCACGCTTCTGGATCACTCCATGATCACGTTGGGTTCTGGATTGGGAGATGGAGCAGATCACACCATGAATGAGCTTCCTGTGATCGTTGCGGGTTCTGCCAACGGAAAAATCAAGACTGGGCGAGTTCTCAATTGCCCCGAAAATACGCCGTTGGCCAATCTATGGCTTTCGCAAGCTCAATTAATGGGTACGGACCTCAAGCGATTTGCCGATAGTACAGGTCCATTGAATGGTTTGCTTGTATAGAGAGAGCAAGGCTCAAAGCTAGGAGTTTCCGTAGAAAAAGAAAACTCTCGATGATAATACGAGCGTCTTTTGCTCTTGGTCTGTCTTGTTGCGCCTTGGCGTCGATTGCAGCCCAGGCGAACGAACTGCTTTTGCCTCTGGCAGAGGAGTCGACGCAACTGAAGACCAAGAGCCTTGACTTGCAAAAGGCGGAGCATGAGTTTCCGGATGTCGCGAACCTGCCATTCCAAAAAGGCCTCCCTGATCCATTCCTAATGCCCAATGGCAAGCGGGTTCAAACATCTCGGGATTGGCGGAGACAACGTGAGTATCTCAAGGCGATGCTGGCGAACTACATGTACGGTCGGATACCACCTCGGCCGAAGGAGATTGAGATCAAGCAAGTCGGTTCAAGACGAGTTTCCGGCGGCCAAGGGCTGGAGGAGCAATATACGCTGACGATTCGCCGTAACGGGAAAAGCGTCACATGCGGCTTCTTGTTCACGCGACCGATCCATAAAAAGCGGTACCCGAGCGTTATTAAAAATGATCACGTTTCCTTCGATAATTTGTCGGACATCAGTTCTTCTCCTAACACTTTCGATTCGGGGATCGAAGCCGTCAGACGGGGTTACCTGCTTTGTCGCTTTAACCGTACTGATTTGGCAACAGACACTCGTGGAGTCGGACGGAAAGACGGAGTCTATCCTCTCTATCCGGAATATGACTGGGCCGCTCTTGCTGTTTGGGGCTGGGGTCACGGTGTGGTTCTGGATGCTCTGAACCAATTGAAAGTGGTGGATATGGGCAAGGTGGTTGCAACCGGCCACTCACGTGGCGGCAAGGCAGCCTTGTGCGCCGGCATCTATGATGAACGCATTGCCATTACAGCCCCCAACTCGTCGGGAACAGGAGGTACCGGTAGCTTGCGATACTTCGAGGATGGGCAGAAACCACAGACGATAGGGCATCATGTCGGCAGAAACGAACGCTGGTTTCACCCAAGGTATTTTCAGTTTGCCGACCATGAGAACCAGCTGCCGTTTGATGCGCATTTTGCAAAGGCTTTGATTGCTCCGAGGGCCTTGGTCAACTGCCATGCCCGTCAAGACTACTGGGCCAACCCTTATGGCACCGAGTTGACGCATCGGGCCGCCGAGATCGTTTTCAAGTGGTTGGGCAAGGGAAGTCGAATTAGGCTCCATTGGCGCGAGGGAAAGCACGCGCAAAACCAAGAGGATTGGGCGGCCTTGCTGGATTTCGCCGATCAGCAATTTTTTGGTAGGAAACTCAATCGGAAATTCAATAACTGGACCTATCCGAACGCCGACCTGCCTTTCGACTGGAATATGCCTGACGCAGTTCCTGGGAAGTGAGTCACAAGCATTAACGAATACATTCGACCGAACCCACGCTACCGCTTCGGTAGACGGGTCCGATGCATATGAAGCCCTACGTTTATTTTTTCTGTCCAGATTCTCGCTTGCGAGGAGTGATAAGGTAGGGTGAATTATAAATCTTCTTAAAACGGAGTCCCTTGTACCTTTGAACGAAAAAGTAAAAATAATGAAGTATGGCATAGTAATGAGAAATCGAATTTCCTCAGTCTCCCTGATCGTCAATGCGGTCGTCTTTCTCTCGCTGTTCGCTTGCGGCGCGCCCGAAGCCAATGCCGAACCCGAAAAGGGAGCTGTACGCGTGCTTTTCCTCGGCCACGAGAGCGAGCATCACAACAGTAACAAGTTCTATCCGATGCTGGCCAAGGGGCTCGGTCGGGATGCCATCTATTTTGATTACGTCACAACCGTCGAGGGCGCCCTTGGCGACGCGGCATACCTAAACAAGTTCGATGCTTTGCTGCTCTATGCGAACCATGGAAGGATTACGCCCCGGCAGTGGAGAAACCTGAAGGCCTTCGTCGAGGGCGGGGGAGGCTTCGTGCCGGTGCATTGCGCGAGCTGGTGCTTTGGAAACGAACCGGGGTTTGACCAGTTGGTCGGTGGCCGGTTCGCCAGCCACAAGACCGGTACCTTTATCGCAAAAGTGGTAGACTCAAAACATCCGGCGATGGCCGGTGTCAAGGAGTTCGAGGCTTGGGACGAGACCTACAAACATAGGAACCACAACAAGAAAGATCGGCAGGTGTTGATGGTACGCGAGGTGGCGGAGAAGGGTGACAATATTACCGACCCCGAGCCGTGGACTTGGGTGCGTACCCAAGGCAAGGGGCGTGTCTTCTACACTGCGTCGGGTCATGACGAGCGGGTGTGGGAGCAGCCGGCCTTCCACCAGTTGCTGAAGGCGGGAATCCTTTGGTCGGTTGGCGATGAGAGGAAACAGTCATATGACAAATTCATCGCCGGCCGGTCGCCGCTGAAATATGAGATACGCGACAATATCCCAAACTACGAGAAACGCTCGGAGCCACTGCCGTACCAGTTCCCACTCTCGGCGAAGGACAGTATGGACTACACTCAGGCGCCTGTCGGTTTTCGGCTGGAACTTTTCGCCAGCGAGCCCGACGTCATCAACCCCATAGGCCTCGCTTGGGACGAGCGCGGTCGCTTGTGGGTCGCCGAGACGGTCGACTACCCGAACGAGATGACGCCCAACCGTGTCGGCAATGACAAGATAAAGATTCTCGAGGATACCGATGGTGACGGCAAGTGCGACCAGGTTACCGTGTTTGCCGACGGCCTGAATATCCCGACTTCGCTGACTTTCTCGCGGGGCGGGGTCATCGTCGCTCACGTGCCCGATTTCTTGTTTCTGAAGGACACCGACGGAGACGACAAGGCGGACGTGCGCGAGGTGCTGACGACAGGGTGGGGGACTGGCGATACGCACGCCGGGCCGTCGAACCTGCGCTATGGATTCGACAACTGGATCTGGGGAACCGTCGGATACTCAGGCTTCAGAGGTG
>MDTC01076757.1_pt1 | contig 10395 bp, 8 predicted proteins | sample 811181 | NCBI WGS metagenome assembly MDTC01 (sample SAMN05326644, study PRJNA326480) | marine metagenome | isolation source: seawater | place: Pacific Ocean: North | collected 2011
ACGATATCTGCTATCTTCATATTGGCTAAAACAAAAGCACATGTTGCTCCAACATTTCCTGCTCCTATTACTGAAATTTTACGGCTTCCACGGGACATAATTCTCTCCTCAATCTGATGTCTGAACGAGGCGCTCTTTAATTCAAATGGTTGTTCCCAAACGAATTCTCCATCTGGATGGAGGGTGGTATTGAAGAACCCCCTCTGTGTGGGCGAATCATAGGTGTAATTATGAAGTTGGGAGTGCTCAAAGAACCCGCTGATGAAACACGAGTTGCAATCGTTCCAACCAGCATGAAAAAACTACTCAAAGCAGGATTCGAAGTCATTGTTGAATCAGGTGCTGGAAAGAATGCAAATTACTCTGATGAAGCATATACAGAGGCAGGTGCAACTGTAGGAACACGACAGGATGCTCTTGCTTGTGCTAACCTCATCACCATCCGATTCCCTGGAGTTGATGGGCTTGCAGAAGGAACAACTTTGGCTTGTGTTTCTGATCCATTCCGAAACCCACAACATGTCAAGGATTGCATCAAAGCCAACATCACCTTACTCTCAATGGATATGATTCCAAGACGTTTGAGTCGTGCTCAATCAATGGACGTTAATTCAAGCCAAGACAATCTTGCAGGATACAAAGCGGTACTGCTAGGAGCATCACAGGTTCCTAAGGGAATTCCTATGATGACAACATCAGCTGGAACTGTTCGACCTGCGAAGGTGGTCATCATGGGTTCAGGTGTTGCAGGACTTCAAGCAATTGCAACAGCAAAGCGTCTTGGAGCAGTCGTTTATGCATCAGACGTTCGTAAATCCGCAGCAGAACAAATCGAATCTGTTGGTGGCCGATTCATTGAAGTCGATGGAATGGATGACTTTGAAGATGAAGCTGGATATGCTAAACCACTCACCCCTGAATTTATTCAGAAAGTAAACGATACTGTATGCGGTGTTGCATCTGATGCAGACATTATTGTTACAACAGCACGTATCTTTGGACGCCCAGCGCCTATTACTGTACCTTCATCAGCAGTTCGAAACTTCAAATCAGGTGCTGTTGTTGTCGATATGAATGCAGATGTAGGTGGAAACTGCGAAGACACAGTTGCAGGTGAAGTAATCACAACCGACAATGGCGTAATTATTGTAGGAACATCAAACCTTCCAGGAACTATTGCTACAACCGCAAGCATGCTTTATTCCAACAATCTAACCACGTTCATCACTTCGCTTGTCGATGAAGGTGAAGTAAAAATTTCAGAAGAAGACGATATCCTCGTAGGCGCTCCAGAAGGAAGCGATTTCTACGTCAATGGAATGGGTGGCGTCCTCATCTGCAAAGATGGAGAGTTACATCCAAAACAAACTCGCCTAGGAGGTGCAATTGAATGACACCAGAATTTTTAATTGGAAACATTACTCTGTTCGTACTTGCTATATTCCTTGGATTTGAGTTGATCACAAAAGTACCTGCAACACTGCACACACCTCTTATGAGCGGTGCAAATGCAATCTCTGGAATTTCAATCATTGGAGCACTCATTGGAGCAAATGTAGCATACGAAGCAGGAGATACAGCAATTTCTGGAATTCTTGCATTCGTTGCTGTAGTTTTAGCGATGATCAATGTTGTCGGTGGATTCCTTGTCACCAATAGAATGTTGAATATGATTGCTGGAAAGAAGCGAAGAGGTGCTTGAGATGGAAGATTGGGTTTCTCTAGGATATTTACTATCTGCCGCACTCTTTATTTTTGGTTTGAAAAAGCTTGGTCATCCAAGAACGGCTCCCTTTGGAAATCAACTTGGGGCACTCGGTATGCTTGTTGCAGTTCTCACTACAATCCTAAGTATGGAATTAGCAGGAGACGCTGAATGGGTTCTAATCGGAGCAGGTGTAGTACTTGGTTCACTTATCGGCTACATCATGGCTGTACGTGTTCAGATGACAGGGATGCCTGAACTTGTCGCTCTCTTCAATGGCTTTGGCGGAGCAGCTTCCGCACTTGTAGCTTTATCCGAAGTTTGGAGGTACATGGAGGATTCATCGAACATTCCAACTGGGAATCTAGATATCACCGTTATTATGGTCGCCGCTGGTCTTTCTGCACTCGTTGGATGGATGACTCTCACAGGTTCAATTCTCGCTATGTATAAACTCAAAGGCGGAGTAAGCGTCTTTGGAAAGTGGATAAAGACACCAACATGGGGTCCTTCATGGCTGAATCCTGTCAAGGTTATGCTTGTTATCGCTGTTGCAGTTCTCATTTACTTGAGCATAGATGACCCAACAAACACCACATACCTGTGGAGTATCATCGGCATCTCTTGCTTGCTAGGTCTTGTACTGGTGTTACCAATCGGTGGAGCAGATATGCCAGTTGTTGTATCTTTACTCAACTCATTATCTGGTATCGCAGCAGCATTTACTGGATTTATTATCGGGAATTCAGCGCTTATCATCGCAGGTTCCCTTGTTGGAGCATCTGGTTTAATTCTAACATTCATTATGTGCAAAGCAATGAATCGTACCCTTGCTGATGTCTTGTTCAAATCGTTTGGAGGAACTGGTGAAAAGGAATCATTGACTCGAACAAAGGTTGGTTCTGATCCTGATGAAGTTGCAATGATGATCGATGGTGCACAAAAGGTCATCATCGTCCCAGGTTACGGAATGGCTGTATCCCAATGTCAACATCAAGTCAAGGAATTTGCAGATTTGATTTCAGATAAGTTCGATACGGAAGTCAAGTATGCGATTCATCCTGTAGCTGGACGTATGCCTGGCCACATGAATGTACTTCTTGCAGAAGCAAATGTTCCATATGAACAGCTCATTGAAATGGATGAAATAAACTCGGAATTCCCAGAATGTGATGTTGCAATAGTTATCGGAGCGAACGATACAACGAACCCTGCTGCTCGAAGCGGTGAAGGTCCACTTGCAGGAATGCCAATTATCGATGCTGATGCTGCACGTACTGTAGTCATCATCAAACGTTCACTCTCAGTAGGCTATGCAGGTGTCGATAATGACCTCTTTTACATGGACAAAACAATGATGCTCTTTGGTGATGGAAAGGCCATGATGACTGGTTTGAACAATGCAATAAAAGAAATCTAATTTACTGGTGTATAAGGAACGTTGAAAGGTCTCTTAGGGATGGCATTAACATTGGAGGAAGGCTCATGCGTTCACGAACTCTACTAATTCTTCTTTTGGCTGTCTGTCTTATTGCACCAGTCATTGCAAATCCCAATGGACCACCCTGGGAAAATAGTCAGGGGAATTTGACTGTTGAAGGCGGTTGTACTTGTCACGGAGTTGGAGGACCTGTAAATGGCCAACCCTCAACCGAAGTGGTTGTATCAATCTCTGGCATACCCCGTTCGTATGATCTTGGCGTTTCTTACAACTTTACAATCAACCTTCAACATGCATCTTATGATGAAGGTGGCTTCATGCTGTGGAGTTACGGTGTTGGAACACTAACCGCAGGGGAAGGACAAAAACAAGTCCCTGAAGAACCAACTGCTGTTTCTCATTCAGAAGTCGGCAATGGGTGGATTGTTTCATGGACTGCACCTAACGAAGACGTCGGAGAAGTATCGTTTACTCTCGTTGGTAATGCAGTCGATGGCCAAGATGGTGCAAATGAAGGTGACAAATGGAACATCCTATCATTCTTCATATCTGCTCCTGATTCAACAACAAACGATGATGCAGAAGGTTTGGCACTACGTACGATTAGCGTCGGAGACTTTGAATCACTCTTTGTTGCAGACATTGACCCTGCTGTTGTCGAGGCAGAACGACAAGAAGGTATCGCGGATGACTTTTTCACCAACGGGAATCTCTTCTATTGGTCAACACTTGCAATCATCTTAGTCGGTGCTGTTGTTCAAGGGGAATTCTATGAACGTAAATTTGGAGGAGGTCCAAAACACCTCGATATGCGACTTGCTCTGCCACAAGGTATCAGAAGAGGTATCCTCGGTCTAGGCTTACTCCTAGCATTTGGATGGGCAGTTGATAATTCACAACCATGGGGCTACAGTTTCCTTCTCGGAGTATGTACGCTATGGGCAATGTTTGGTGTTTATCGAACAATTGTTCAAGCTAGGGCAGAACCGAATCCAGAAGATCTAGTGTGAGGCTGATTCATTGAAAACCCAAAGTGGTTTGCAACTGGAAAATGACCAGAAGTTAACAGTTCAAGAACATCTGAATTTGTTAACTCAACAAGGTACACTTGCATTTGTACTCATCATCACCTTAACTGGATTCTTTATGACTCAGGTTGATGAACTCCTACAATGGCTTCTCAATCGTATGAATCCTTGCGCAACAAATGATTGCCTTACATTGTATGAACCTGCATCATGGAGCGTAGTTAGGTGGCTCACGGCAGTATTTCTTGCAGTTATTTGCATACTTCCATTGATCATACGTTCATTTTATAAATTTGCACAACCAGGTTTAACAAAAAATGAAAAAATTATGTTCCGTAAATGGACAGTGTTTTCACTTATTTCGATCTATTCATTACTTGGCATTCTATTCTTCTATGCGATACCAATGCTCTATTCAATTGGTGATTCTGTGCATACAGAAGTTGGATTAACAAGCCAATACGATGCTGTTCAAATGTTTATATTTGCACTGTCAATATTCTGGACTTGCCTCATTGGATTCATTCTTGTTTTTGCAACAATAAGTGCTGGTTCAACTGGATTAATTACAGATACAACACAAGATTGGTGGCGGATTAGAATACATGGCATCGGGGGACTTGTCCTGCTCTTATCACTTCCAGGAAGATGGAATGGGACGAATATTGCACTCATCACAACCATGATTCTCATTCTGGAATATGTCATAAAAACCAACGTTAGAAAGACACATGCGATTAATTTACCAGAACCAATGTTTGATCATGAAGGTAGACGTAGGAACGTTACATTTGTTGATTGCTCCTGTCAAGGAGTGGCTTATCCCATGGATACATCACCAAGTAATACGGGTCTTCTACGATATGAGGCACTTTGTGAAAATTACAATGAACGTGAGGACTTGATAGATCATATTAGCCATCATGGTATTACCGATGTGATAATTGGCGGTTGTACATCAAGTCCACTTCCTAATTCATTCAAGAATTCAATTCAATCAATTCAATGCTCCTTAAGAGGTTTAGATTTACTTGGTCTACAAGGAAGTTTGCATAGCTCCAATTTACAGTTAAAGGATGAGGTGAATCTCGTAATCTCAAATCTCATAGATCCTTGGAATAGAAAGCAACGTATTGAAAGTGTTCGAAAAGTTCTTTCTAAATCACAGTATAAAGGATTGGAATTATCCAATTCCAATACATGGCGAGAGCAATCAAAAGGCAACCTAAGAATAAACGTTCAATCTTGGACAGAACAAGAAAAAGATTCCTTGAAATGAAATATCAATAACCGATGCTAACAACCCAATATTTGAAACCAAAACCCATCCTCATCCATCCATGGGGAGGAAGGCAAATGCATCAGGCATCATAATTTGTCTGCTTCTTTCAGTTTTATCCTTTACACTATCTTCTAATATCAATTCTTTATTTGACATCGAAGTTGATTCTAATACATCGAATGAGACTCCTTTGGTGGGTTTAGAGGATAATGAATCATGGCTTGTTGTTCTTGTTGATTTTGATTCAGACCCACTTGAAAATAATCAAAAACAAGCATTTGGTAATCTCTTAGAGAATCAGGCAGAATTGTATTTTACAGAAGCCATAGGACGTTCAGTGAACATTGAAATTGACGTTCATGATGAGATTATTCGTTCACAACAGCCATTGCAATATTATGGTAAAGACGGAGAGAACGGTCGTGATTATGGAGAGGGTACTGAATTTATGCCTGCAAAATTATCTGAATATGTCGTCGATAATCTGAACGTTGAAGATTGGAGCAAGTACGATCTGAACGAGGATAAAATTGTTGACAGATTCCTAATCGTCCATTCAACACTTTCTCAAGAGCAAGGCGGTGGGTCAACTAGTAGAATTTGGTCTCATTTTACAACATTTCAGAGTCCAATCTCGATAGATGGATATGTCATAGAGCACTACACAATGTCAAGCCTTCGCCATGGTACGAATGGAATTGGCACCATACTCCACGAAATGATGCATCAATTTGGAGCATTTGATCTCTATCCAGTCCATGATTCAGGATACAGTGGCTCATGGAAAGGCATCGGTATTTGGGACATTATGGCAAGTGGAAATTGGAATGGAGGTGGTGATAAGCCATCTCTTCCTACAGGACCAACGATGGAAACTATTGGCCATAATGCAACGGTCAACCTGAATCTAGAATGGCCATCAACTACACAAAGCCCATGCATTGGCCCAGCATTTGACATACAGTCCAGAAGTGATGGTGGAGCACGGGTTAAGATACAGATTGGAACAGAGGAATTTGTATGGTTTGAAAAGAGATCCAAAGATGGATTTGATGAGGCTCTTCCAGGTGAAGGGATTTTAGTTCTCCTTGAGGATAAAACCGCAGGAGATGCCCAATATAATGCTATGAATACAGATCAAAAAAGGCCTTATTTGCGCGTGATAGAAGCGGATGGGAATGGCGAACAATTGCAAGGAATAAATGATGGTGTGTCCGAAGATTTATTCCAGCCGGGGGATACTTTTGGAGAATTGGGAATAGAGATTCGTGATCATGATGGAGTGCTCGTCCCATGGCATGCTAATGTTTCGATTGTTGATAATGTATGGAGAATCGAAATATATTCACTAAATTGTTCTCCTTCATTTTCACTCGACTTGCCAGATTATGGCTTAACAATGCTCCAAGGCGAGGGTTTTCCGATTCGAATAACTGAATCACAAGCACCAGTATCATGCACAGGTATGCTTACTGGGAGTGATGGAAGAACAATCGATTTTTCATTGAATTCAAGTGTGGAGGATAATCAAATTACAGGTGTATTTTCGAATCAAGGTATTGTTGATTCGATCGCTACATTCAGTGGCATAATTTTATGCGATGAATTCCCAATCAATATTCGGACGACTGTTACTACAGTCGGAACCCAGCCATTAGTAAATAAAATGCATACTGAAGGGAAGATTGATTCAGTCGATTCCTCCACTATCACAATTCCATACATTGGAGACGGCGGGGGAAGTGGAACCTTTTCAGTAGATTTACGAGGCCCAATAACCCGTATTGGTACTGTTAATTCACCATTGACGATCACCCACGGAACGGGGTCAATTATTATTGAAATCAATCCTAATGGGTTATTGCAACCAAATATGTTCGTTTTTGGAGAGGTTCTCTTGACATCATTCAATGGTGAAACGTGGACAATCGATGTGGAATTACAGGCAGAGTCTGAATCAAGAATTCCAATTTTGGATGAGCAATCAACCATTCTCGGCGCTTTTTTTGCAGTATGTACGGTTTGGTTTGCAGTGACATATCTCGCTGACATACGATCTAAGAATGAGAAAAAAGAGACCAAATTAGAGCAGGAAACAACCTTTGAATTTGATTAGTTTCTTTTTGGTAACCAACGTTTTATGCGAAGATAATTCCATTGATTATCGGAATATATTGCACAAACCCATTCCTTGTGAACACCTTCGGCAAGACGTATGGAGAGGCAAACACCTTCCCATGATGTAGAGGCATGGTGAACTGGTTGAATCAGCCAAGGAGCGTGAGATTCTTCGAGGTCTCCGTCATAGACACGCCATTTACATCCAAATTTGAATCCAGGACGGACCAATAAGCCTCTGCTGAGTAAATCATCCATCAAGACAATATCAGAATCAGATGAAGTTTTGTCCCCCAGGCAGGTTTGAACATATTCAAATTCCTCCCCACGTAATACTCGCCCAGACATATGGTCAAATCCAATTTGAGACCAGGGCCAGTCGCCTTCGTATGGAAGATATGCGCCCTTTTCTAAAACCCGTTTCTTCGCCCAACATTCCTCCACAAATTGTTGAGATTGTTCAGATAATTCTGTCCATCGTTTATTGGTACCTTCTGGTTGAATCAAATCTACACGATAACCAGTGACGTGAAGTTCGTCATCGATAACGTAAAGTTCAGCTAACACATTGTTTTTTGATGACTGGATACACCAATCAAAGACATCAGTCCAACTAAATTCGTCATTGGTTGATGCCATTTTAACGTATGCTTGACATGGTTCTTTGAATCTATTTTGATTATTACCCCAACGAACGCCCCACGATGAAAACGGTGTATCGCCCTCTAAATTCTCACTAGGAACAACCATTTCTCCACCTCGTCGCCCGATATCTAGAATCACTGCCTCATTGAGCAAGTTTGGGTTCCGATCGAATTCCTTCTCGAGCCAATCCAATGTTGGTAGTGGAACAGAACGATGCCAATGGCAGTACAATACTTCAGCAGATGTTAATGAAATCGTACCGTCTGAATTCCTACGACCAATCGCACTTTTTTCGAAAAGACGAGTGGCCAGAGGTGGTTTAAGAGTCCAGTTTTCACCATCGAATTTCGGTCGTTGGAATGGCTTTTTCCCTGGTAGTTCTTTGACTACATCAGGACCTATTGGCCGAGTTGAACGACCGCGAGGTTTGTAACGACGTTGTTGTCGGACCATACCGACTCGTCATGGAACACACATATTGTTTCGTCGATTGAACCGATTGTCCTAAGGACTACCACCATGACATACAACCACGGGGGAGGAACATGGTTAGCGGCTTTCTAGGCACTCTAACAACAGAAGAGCGAACTCTTCTGCACTTGATGTTTCACCATCTCCCAGAAGGGGTATGGGAAGCACCTGTAGAGTTAACCCAAGCCGGTATTTCAGCAGCAGTTCATGTTCAGAGAAAACATGTCCCTCGTACTCTAAAGCGGCTTGAACAACAGGATGCAATCGATAATACAAGTCGACATGTACCTGGTGCCCGTCAAAAAAGAAGAGTATATTCCTTAACTCCAAAAGGTAGAGAAAGGGCAAATGCTCTACGAGATAAGATAGGAGAAACACCTGTAAGATCAGACGGAAAAACTGTTTTACTCGAATCGTTATTCAAATCTTCAGTATCCCCTTTGGAGACGTTAGCACATATTGATGAACAACTTGCTTATCATCAAAACCCCGTACTATCGCCAGTATCTCATCCAGAAGGATCAGCATCACTCGATGCACAAGCAGGAGAAGCGTTGGTTCGTAGAATGTTTGCCCGTGCATGGGAAGATGGAAGAATAACCAAGGATGAACAATTATTACTCAATGAAGTCGTTGACTTTCTCGGGATGCATCCAGATCGTGTCCGCCGACTTTCAAATGAAGCACGTAGGGAGATCAATGTACCTCCTCCAGAGGAGATATACCTCGATATGTTAAGGCAAGCACTCGTAGATGGTACTATCCATAGCGAAGAAGAAGCACTATTGAAGACAGTCCAAGTCGCATTTGATATCGATGATGCCGCCCATGAACGATTGTTAAATGAAGCCCGTAAGCGACCATTCATTCCTCCAGAATTAGAATCCTATCGGTCTGTGTTGCGAACTGCATTATCAGATGGAATTATTACCGGAGATGAAGGAGCAATGTTGGCGACACTTCGCCAACAGACAAACATTTCAGAGCAGGATCACGCCACGCTTTTGGCCGAACTACAAGATGATATTTGAAGAGGGAAAACTATGGGAATGAATGATGATGATGCACGTGTTCATGACGCGTTACGTAAACTGGAAAATGATCTGAAATCAATCAAACCGTCAAAGGTGTTACTTGTAGGTGATATCATGATGGATTGTTACATCCATGGTTTTGCGAATAATTTGAACTCAAGAGCACCTGTTCCTGTGCTAAAAGAGATTTCCAGAGATGAGGATGTAGGAGCTGCTGCACACGTGGCTCGTGGTCTTGATTCACTTGGACTTTCGAGCCAACTTCATGGAGTCATAGGTGACGATGCTCCTGGACTTGCTGTTTTGGATATGCTCGATGAAGAAGGAGTTGATACGTCAGGTATAGCGGTCTTGGAAGATAGGATTACTACTGTCAAGACACGCTTATTGGGAGCTCGAGAAGGACTCGTACGTGGCGAACAATTACTTCTACGCTGGGATATTGAAGACGAAAACCCAATCCCTGGACATGCATCCAAAATGCTCATTGATCAAACAATTAATGCTCTGCCTGGAGCCTCTTGCCTCATCCTATCGGATTATGGATTAGGAGTCCTCAATGATGAAGGGGCAGCACGTCTCATTGCTGCTGCAAAAGCACAGAATGTCCCAATTATAGCAGATCCTAAATTAACAGGACTTCATCGAACTAAAGGTGTTGATTGGGTTAT
>MDTC01126923.1_pt1 | contig 10395 bp, 13 predicted proteins | sample 811181 | NCBI WGS metagenome assembly MDTC01 (sample SAMN05326644, study PRJNA326480) | marine metagenome | isolation source: seawater | place: Pacific Ocean: North | collected 2011
CCTCCGGCGTGACAGGCCGGCGTTCTAACCAACTGAACTACCACTCCGCAGTGGCTGCTCGAGCAGCAGGCTGCGAGACTAGGACTAAGATCTGAGTGGCGCAAATGCTTTTTTGACAGACTATGAAATTGGATTTGGGACCGGAAATTTCTCAAAATCTCATTGCTTTTCAAATGAACTCAGTTAGTCGTCCGATCCATCCTTAAGACCAGATTTCCGTTATGAGCACGATTATCGACACCATAGAGCAGGAACAGCTGAAAGAGAACGTGGCCGACTTCGGCGTGGGAGACACGGTGAAAGTGCACACTCGGGTGATTGAGGGTGAAAAGGAGCGGATTCAGATTTTTTCTGGCATCGTGATCGGCAAGAAAGGCTCGTCCCTCAATGAAGCGTTCACCGTGCGCAAGATTTCTTATGGTGAGGGTGTAGAGCGAGGTTTCCCTGTTCACAGCCCGAAGATTGCTAAAATTGAGGTGGTTTCTCGCGGCAAGGTTCGCCGCGCTCGCTTGAACTATCTGCGTGGGCGTGTGGGTAAGCAAGCCATGTCAGTAAAGCCTGCGGCACGCGCTTAGTTCTAGTCTGCAGATTGAACAGCTTTCTGAGCAGCTTTGCCCTGCGATCTCCAGAATGAAAGGCAGTGTTGGGCGGACGGTCAGAAATATGTGGCTGGTGTAGATGAAGCAGGCCGTGGTCCTCTGGCGGGGCCAGTTGTGACTGGTGCTGTTGTTTTACCGAAGGATTTTGAGCACAAGGTGCTGACGGACTCGAAAAAGCTCTCGCCGAAGGTTCGAGAATCTTTGTATCGAGAGTTGATCCAATGGGACGGTCTCCATTGGGCGTCTGCCAGATCAGAACCGAAGGAAATCGATAGGATCAACATCTTGAAAGCAACCCATTTGGCGATGGCACGTGCTGTGGAGGCGTTGCCTGGCAAGAAGGTCCCAGAAATGGTGCTGATCGATGGCTTGAAAGTGCCTAATTTTCCTTATCCACAGATCCCCATTATCAAAGGAGACAGCCTTAGTCTTTCGATAGCTGCAGCCAGTATCATTGCGAAAGTGGAGCGCGATCGTTACATGGTCGCCATGGAGGAAACGTATCCAGGCTATGGCTTTGCCCAACACAAGGGTTACCCAACCAAGCGGCATATGGAGGCGCTTAGAAAGTTGGGGCCTTGCCCCATTCATCGCCGTTCGTTTGGGCCAGTCGCACAGATGAGCTTGGACTTGTGAGAAATAGAAATTATGGGTGTTGGAATGGGAACACCTAAGTCGATCATAGTCATTGGAGGAGGTGTCATAGGACTCGCCTCGGCTTACTATCTTGCCAAGCGTGGGTGTTCGGTGACGGTACTGGAGCAGCGTGGGGCTAACGAACCAAACTGTTCGACGGGCAATGCTGGGATGGTGGTCCCAAGTCACTTCATACCGCTCGCTGCTCCGGGCATTGTCGGGCAAGGCTTGCGGTGGATGTTAGATTCAGAGAGTCCGTTTTCATTTCGATCACGGCTAAGTCTTGAGCAGTGGTTGTGGTTGTGGCGTTTTTGGCGTTCTTGCACGCCGGCTCGAGTGGAACGAGCGAAGCCCTTACTGAGTTACTTGAGTTTAGAGAGTCGACGCTTGTTCGCTCACTTAGCAGATCAGGAAGGCCTGAGCTTTGGGTTGCAACGTCGTGGCCTTGTGATGTTGTGTCAGGAACGTAAGACCTTGAAGCATGAAAGTGCCATTTCTGCCCAAGGCAAAGCGTTGGGAGTGAGGGCCGAAACCCTGAATGCTGATGAAGTGGCCAAGCTCGATCCTGGCATTGATATGGACATTGCTGGTGGCGTTTACTTTGCTGATGATTGTCATCTCAATCCTGGCGTGTTCCGTCGGGAACTGATCCGTTCGGTAGAAGCGATGGGAGGTGTTGTAGAATGGGATGTGAAAGACGTGCGTGTGATTCGACAGGGGGACGCGATTTGTTGCGTGGAAGGGGCTGGACGTGAATATCATGCGGATGAATATGTGATAGCCGGTGGTGTGGCTACTACGTGTTTGGGACGATCGCTAGGACTGAAGTTGCCTATGCAGCCTGGCAAAGGATACAGCATGACCTTGCAAGATGTGCCGCAAGTGCCGGAGCTGTGTTCGCTGTTGATCGAGGCGCGAGTGGCTGTGACCCCGATGGCTGGTGGCGTGCGCTTTGGTGGTACTATGGAGATTGGCGGTGAAGAGCATGTGATCAATCTCCGTAAGGTGAGCGGAATTATCAAATCCATCCCGCGTTACTTTCCACAGTACGACGAGTCGATGTTCGCAACTGATGATATTTGGACTGGCTTGAGGCCGTGTACACCGGATGGCTTGCCATTTGTCGGCAGATCTAAGACGTTCAAGAACCTGTCGGTAGCTGCTGGACACTCCATGTTAGGCCTGAGCTTGGCGCCAGTGACAGGGTCGTTGGTAGCACAAATACTGCATGACGAAAAGATGCCCAGTGGGGTGGATATAGGATTGTTGTCGCCCGACCGGTATGGGTAGGTGGGCAAGATTCCGGATTGTCCAAGGATAGCGAATCGGAGTTGCCACTTTTTTGAGATTGTTTGAAGAATTATGTGTGTCAGGGGCAGCAAATGGTATTGATTTATTATCTTTGCATGAAATTGGAGAACTCTCATAGTGAGCGAGGCTTATATGATGCTTAACGGACGCTGGACACTTTTGAATTCTCGAACTTGCCGACTATTCAAGTCGTCGCCCGACGATCAAGCAACGCAAACAACAAGAGCTGATTCTTTTTTCTGTGCCAAGCTTCGCCCTCTATCAAAGCTTCACAGTTTGAAGTGAATGATTTTGTCCTGGTGCATGACAATTGCTTTTCAGCTAATAGCGATGCCGTATCGTGCTCACCAATCTCCGAATGAAACTGCATCGCCCTGATTTTCTCCTCCAACACCAAGCCCTGGTGCCCACGGGCTTCAAATTTTCCGAATAACAAAGCGCTATCGTGACTATCAAAGTTCACACAATGCAAATGCAGCGGTGTGAATCGCCTGGGAAGTAGCGCCAGCAATGTATGATCGTGGGCATCAGCTCGAGCCTTCGAAAACCGTCCAATCTCCTTCTCACTATTCGGTGTCACTCGGGAGCTAAGTAATGACGCAATCAATTGTGCGCCCATACAAATTCTAGAATTGATTTGTCTACTGCGACGGATTGTTTAATGACCGCTTTATCCTCACATGATCACAGAATACTTCTGTTCCTCATTCACGCTTATGGGGCTGCCCATTACAATCAGCGCATCGATTTCGTCCAGATTAGGCAATTGCGGATCGAGGGGTCTCCAAGCCGTTTTTGTGAGAGTGTAGACTTTCTTACCGACCCGACCCCGTTCTGTCTTGGCCCCTATCTTCGGTCTGATCTCTCCCTCGTCAGATACAAAAAGAGCCTGAAACCGGTTGGTTTCAGACTCTGAGGTAATTGTCAGATCGTCGTCTTGATCTCAGCTATCGAGACTCCATTCGCCGCGATAATTCACCTGCTTCAACATTTGATCGGCTTCCGTATCTCCAATCACAACTTCTGTTGCGGCGTCCCATCTGAGAGCACGGCCCAAATTCTGAGATACATAGGCCAAATGCCCTGGAGTGATGGATCGGTGTGCAGTTTCTGCCGGTGCGATGCACTCCGTGCGGGTCTTGATGCCAGCGATGAAATTCTGATGATGACCACCTTCTGATTTGTAAGCCTTGATCGGTCCGCGATCTGTAGACTCGCGAATCCATTCTTTGTTGGAACACTCGATCTTGCCACGATCGACCCACAACCAACCGTCTTCGCCAATCCACTTGGCGCCCATCTTGTGCTTGTTGGAGATCGATGAGGAATAGCCACCGGCAAATTCGCACTTCACTTCGTAATTCAGTGGCTGGTCATACATCCCCCCTTCTGCGAAATCAAAGCCTACCGCTTCGACCTTGGTGGGACCGCTCTTGTCCAGACCGAGGCCCCAGTGAGCAATGTCATTGTGGTGACCAATCCAATCCATTAGCTGGCCACCACCATAGTCGAGGCACCAACGCCAGTCCCAGTGCAGACGCTTGGGGTGATAGGGTAAGTAGCGACTGGGTCCGCACCAAAAGTTGTAGTCCAAGTGCTCCGGGATCTGATGGCCCTTTCGCCCCAGTTGATCGGTCTTGCCTCCGGTCGGTAAGCCAACTTCTACATGCTTGATCTTTCCTAACAAACCATTCATTACCGCCTCCACCGCAATGCGGAAACGCACATCGGAGCGTTGCTGGGAACCCGTCTGGAAAATCGCTTTCTGCTTGGCCACCTCACGGTAAACAGCTTGGCCTTCGCCAAAGAGGTGTGTTACTGGCTTCTCGCAGTAGACATCCTTGCCATTGCGCAGCGCATCGAGCGTAGCCAATGCGTGCCAATGGTCTGGCGTTGCTACGATGACCGCATCGATGTCCTCACGACGACACACGTCACGGAAATCATCGTAACCTTTGCAGCCCTGATAGCTGCCATCTCCTTTCTCTGCATAATAAGCGTCCACTTTTGCTCTGGTCTTATTCTGATGATTGCGATCAACATCGCAGACTGCTAGCATTTGCACGTCTTTCTTACGCATCAGATTGTTCATGTCGCCATTGCCCATGCCACCGGCACCCACAAGGCCCATGGTAATCCGTTCGCTTGGGGCTGGTCGACCGCCTTTGCCGATCGCTGTCGCAGGAATGATGGTTGGCGCACCTACCACGGCGGCCGTTTTGGCAAGAAAGTGACGTCGTTTCATGATGGGATAGGGTCTCAAACGGTCATGAATGTTGACAAGAAAAATCCGGCTAGTTTGTCGGTAAGACCTTAACTGAAGACCTCCGGTGACTCATGTTGGCGATCTGAAACAAGTTCAGAAGCCTGAGGTGTCACTCGTTGAAGAGAAACCTAGTCTTTCTCAACAACCCAACGGGTGGATAGTTTCGGCGCATTCGCTCAGAAGTCAATCGTGACCAGTTGCCATCCCCGCAGACTCTGGTAAATCTCTCGTCCTGTGATCAGAATCTCACAATTACCTCTCCCTATCGACCACGCAGATGATTCCCTTCTGCACGCGGTTAGAAAGCGCCTACGCCTACCAGACTTGCCAGCGGAGGACCTCACTGTTTTTCAACGTGCTGTCGACGCTCGAGAAGGTAAACCGTTAGTGTTCAGTTACACGGTGGATGTCGAGCTTGATCAAGCCACCAAAGCTGCCATCCTAAAACGCACGGCTCAACACAATCGGCCGCCATTGGTGCGTGCGCGTCCAAGCACAGACTATCATTTCCCGCAAGAATACCGTGCTAGCCGTCCACCGACGGATCGGCCAGTGGTCATTGGTACCGGTCCAGCAGGTTTGTTTGCAGGGCTTCTACTAGCACAGCTTGGCTTTTGCCCCATCCTTCTTGAACGTGGTAAGATGGCTGGACCGCGGGCACGCGATGTCACCAAGTTCTGGCGCACTGGCGAATTCGATCCCGAATCCAATGTGCAGTTTGGTGAAGGCGGCGCAGGTACTTTTTCAGATGGCAAGCTCTATACTCAGATCAAGGATCGTGGAAATCACCGTCGCAAGGTGCTTGAGGAACTCGCAAGGCATGGCGCACCACAAGACATCATGGTGAATAGTCGTCCTCACATTGGCACGGATAAATTGATCACCGTGTTGCGCAGCTTGCGAGAAACTATCACCGAGTTGGGAGGCGAGATCCGTTATGAAGCGAAAGTCACTGATCTGCATGTTGAAGATGGCCGGATTCATGGCGTTGCCTTGGGCGATGGTAGTACCGTAGAAGCCAAGCACATCGTACTTGCCGTGGGTCACAGCGCGCGAGACATGTTCGAGCTGCTCGCCACCAAGCCGATCATCACCCTAGAGCCCAAACCTTTCTCGGTCGGTGTGCGCATCGAGCATCCGCAGGGTTTGATTAACAAGACTCAACACGGTCGCTTCGCGGGCCATGAACGGCTTGGTTCAGCAGCCTATCGCTTTGTCCATCACGGCAGACAACGCCGCTCCGTCTACAGTTTCTGCATGTGCCCAGGAGGCCAAGTAATCGGTGCGTCCTCGGAGCCTGGGCGACTGGTCTCCAATGGCATGAGCACTTATGCGAGAGCAGATGCTAATGCCAACTCTGGCTTCATGGTCGAGGTGCAGCCGAAAGACATTCCCGGTGCGGACAAAGGTGATCCTCTTGCTGGCATTCAGTTTCAACGGAAACTGGAGGAGCAAGCCTTCCATCTGGGAGGCGCCGACTACCATGCTCCAGTGCAATTGTTAGGCGATTTCATGCAGGACCGCGCTTCTATCGGAGTGGGTAGCATCGAACCTTCCTTTCGCCCGGGCGTCACCTACACAGATCTCCGCGAATGCTTGCCCGGCTTCATTGCCAAAGCACTCAAAGAAGCGGTGCCGCGTATTGCCAAGCGTCTCAAAGGCTTTGACTACTCACATGCTGTTTTAACAGCCGTCGAATCACGCAGTTCATCGCCCTTGCGCATTACTCGGGATAGAGATCATCAATGCCTCAATGTGCTGGGACTCTACCCTGCAGGGGAAGGCGCCGGTTATGCCGGTGGAATCGTGTCGGCAGCGGTTGATGGGTTGAAGGTCGCTGAATCGGTGGCTGCTACCATGACAAAGCGGTAAACCGGATCGTTTAAACTAGTAGGTACCTTATTTGGGTTATTGTGATTTTTGATTGAAATCACACTAGCACAAAATTGTTTTACCATGGTGCCATTGAACATTTCCTCAATTCACATAAGCAATTCACGTTTTGAGTTAGGCTTTAGTGATGATTGGCAAAGAGGGAAAGAAAAGTTTGAGCCATGGGCAGACTATGTTTTAGAGAATTGGAAGTGAAAGATCACTCAAACCTGAGAATGGGGGCTTGATTAGGGGCATATTGATTTACTGTCGCCGGATCTGTGGAGTATCGAACCACTCTCGGTTGGTGAGTCTGTGAAACCAGAGTATGACTGGCAGCCGAAGGAGACATTGATGTTGGCCTCTGTGTGCTTGTTATGGGCAATTACCATGTTCTCAAAATCCAGGTGCGGACCTCTCATTGTGTTGTGATCAACAGTGGAGAGGCGGCGTAGATTAGCGAAGCTACCGCTGAATCTGTGGAGAATCTTGGACAGTCGTACGCTCGGCGCGATATCTTTGCACGTTTGATACTCGGGCCATTATTCATCCTTGCGATGACACTGGCCTGGGATACCCATCTGAGTAGCCTTGAGATAACTGATGCTGCAAGGCGAAACGGCACGCTGAACTTTGCACGCTCTGCTACCTCCCATGTTGATCTTGAGGCGATGCTGGAGCTGCTTGAGATTGGTGATGAAAATCACCCATCGCACAAGGAGCAGTGGGCGAAGTTGATCGCCGTGTCTTACGGCGATCAACTAGGATGATGTCGATGATCACGCGACTCTTCTGGAGGTCTACGAAGATCCTCCCATCAGTTCAAAGACGTCATCTGGCAAATGGGGGAGTTCTGTAAGTACGTCTGTGCCGCTTCGAGATTCCGCGGGTATAGTGAGGGCGGCAATGGGCTTAGACATTGTTGCGGATGATTTCTTGAAGGAAAAGAGTGCCGTTACTAAAGCCTTCTTCTGGGAAGGAGTGCCACTTCGCCTTTTGCTCTCGTTATCAGTTGTCTTGATTAATGGCCACCTTGCCCAGCTAGGAAAGTCGCGAATAGAGTTGGAGCGCCTGTTGATGAAGGTCGCTGACCATAACCAAGAATTGCAGCAACTTGTCTGAGTAGTTTGATTTAGCCTTGCGACAATGTCAGCCCAAATAACTTCTTTGAGTTGGCGCGAACGAGGCATTCAGTCATTCGCTCATTACCCGCTTCTCTAGTAAGCCTTGGCAGGCGGAGATCCATCGTCTAGAAAGTTCTTGTGAAAATCATTGACGCTCACGTACACTTCTGGAATCCCGCAGAGCTGCACTACGACTGGCTGAGTGAGGCCGAACCTATCAAAGACCCGCATTTGCCCATCGATTATACCGATGCGATCAGTGATCTTGACGTCCAAGGGCTAGTGTTTGTCGAAGCGGATTGTCGGGCAGAGCAGCGCTTGGACGAAGTTGCTTGGATTGAATCATTGGCGAGGACTGATTCTCGTATCAAGGCCATTGTTGCCGCGGCACCCATGGAGACTGGCGAAGCGGTTGCCACGCATCTCGAGTGGTTAACAAAGTCGCCACTGGTGAAGGGTGTGCGACGTCTCATTCAATCGGAGCCCTTGGGGTTCAGTACACAGGCCAATTTCATCAAAGCGATTCAACTGCTCCCGAAGTTCCAGTTGCGCTTTGATCTCTGCATCAAGCATCTGCAGTTTTCAGACATTCTTTCTCTAGTCGAGTCTTGCCCTGACACGTCCTTCATCCTCGATCACATTGGCAAACCAGCCATCGTTGATGGCGCGCTAGATCCCTGGCGCGACGACCTCAAGGCCCTTGCCGAGTTCCCAAATGTACTCGGATGCAAGCTTTCTGGGATGATCACCGAAGCTTGCTGGGAAACCTGGTCCACCGATGATCTTCGCCCCTATCTGGAGCACTCCATCGAAAGCTTCGGCGTCGATCGGGTGCTCTACGGTAGCGATTGGCCGGTTTCGGTACTGGCAGGAGGTTACCAACGTTGGTGGCAAGCCTTTGCCACGGTATTGGACCAACTCGATCCTGTTGACCAAGCAAAGATCACCAGTGAGAATGCTCAGCGCATTTATGGACTGTGAGAATCACTCGATGAACAAAGGCGGGTGATGCAACCCTGGCTGAATGCGGGTCTCGATGTTTTTAAACACATCGACTTCGAAGGCTTTGCCGACGTTGTTGCCAGCCAGATCTTCTAGTGTGTTGGCGAATTGTAATCGATAGGTTCCAGTAGACCATGGCTTCTCTGGGATGAACGACCAGAGTCTTTCATCGTTGCCTAGCTGAGTCTTGCCAAGCACTTCTTCGCTATTGGCTGCCATTACGCTCAGTTGACGTAGGGTGATAGCGTGGTCCATCGGCCTGGGAAATGTTACCGTTAGGGATTCTAGGCTTCCCGATTTGGGAGTGACCAATTTCCATTGGTTTGGGTCGAGGGCCAATTTCTTCTAGTGGCTGCACACCCACGCTTGACTTTGTCAGGATCGATAAACAACCTGATAGGTCTCATCTCGGTATCCCACAATTCTTCATCGATCTCGAGAAAGGGCGCTGCTATTACTTTGTTCGTCTCTGCTTTGGTGAGACGAATGTAATCGTAGATTTGTCTACAAATCATGGAAGGCGAGAAATCGACGTAGAACTTCAGTAAGTTCTCTGGTAAGGACTTTGCAATCGGGTAGATCTGCGATAACGCAGTCGATGGTGTACGTGCTTTTTGGGCATTTGATAGGTTTTCACCGCTACCTCTTCATCAGGCACCTGACCATGCTGATGGATCGAGATGCGCTTTGTAGCGCAAGCCCGGTTGTAAGGAAAACTGGGAGGTGAATCGCAGCATATCGTCATGTATGGCGTAGCGCCCGACCATGGGAGCATGACGAAGAAGGAAGCGACATCTTCGGTCAGCACCAACACTGCCATTGCAACGGTACCCGTGTGGCCGCCTCCTTGACGTTCTCTGGATCCATGGTAAGGCCCGAGAATTCGATGACTGTCTGTTCAGAGTTGGCCTTACTCATCGTAAAGTGTGCGGTCACTCTGCTAGGTTGCGTTTTCTCAAGAGGAACCATCAGCGCAGCCACGTGCACGCGTATGCCATCGGGGCCGACGGCCAACGATCTAGGCTCCTCGCCAACCAGGGCCAGTGAAGTTGGGAGTAATATCGGGTCTTCGAGGTCAAAGACTTGTAGCGCGTTTTCACGAGAACAAGAGACATAAGCACGCGTAGGATCACCAGCAAAGACCACATCAAACGGTTCATAACCAGCATCGATCAAGTAAGTCGCAGCCGCTTGGCTAATGCTACTGCTACTGACGTTGTCTGAAAGATGGTAATCATCCACTGCTCGCTTTCGTTTTTATATCGTGCTGTCACATGGTCGAGGCCAACAGCGACAGTAAACACATGGATCGACGTGTCTTCTGTAGTGTCAAAGAACTGCACCAATCCATCGTCGGTATTGCACTCAGCCAACCAGCGTCCGCCTGGGTTGAGATCGATAGGATTGACGTGAGGGCTTTCGAAGTTCGAGAAGCCAGAGGTGTCCTATGCGGTCGCTACCGCAGCGAGGCCGAACGTCACAGCGGTGAGGAACAGGGCAAGTTTTTTCATCTTAGGCATTGGGTCGAAGCGCGAAGAGCAGGCGTTTCGGGGGCATAATCTCAATCGCAAAAGCTTTGAATTTA
>MDTC01275678.1_pt1 | contig 10395 bp, 8 predicted proteins | sample 811181 | NCBI WGS metagenome assembly MDTC01 (sample SAMN05326644, study PRJNA326480) | marine metagenome | isolation source: seawater | place: Pacific Ocean: North | collected 2011
AATCTTTAATTACCCCTATTTCTGTTGGTATGACTACTATTTTAGCAATTGTACTATTTGGCAGAAGATTTAATTAAAAAGTAATCAAAAAATGAGATGTTTTTAGTTATATTGTGCCTACTATTTCAGTAACTATGAACCGTATAAAAGAGGTACTTAAAGAGAAAGGCATTAAGCAAATTTGGCTCGCTGATAAGCTTGGTAAAAGCTATAATATGGTGAATGGGTATGTACAGAATAGAAAACAACCAAGTATTGAATGCCTTTATGAAATTGCTGGAATATTAAATATCAGTGCAAAAGAACTACTAGTTGAAAATGAATAAAAAAATAAAAGTTGCAGAATTATTTGCTGGAGTTGGCGGTTTTCGTCTTGGACTTGAAAAAAATAATTTCGAAGTTGTTTGGAGCAACCAATGGGAGCCGTCTACAAAGATACAGCATGCTTCAATGATTTATGAGGCTCGTTTTGGAAAAGAAAACCACTCAAACGAAGATATCAATGAAGTCGTAACAAGAAATGTAGAAGAAATTCCAAATCATGATTTAATAGTTGGAGGATTTCCTTGTCAAGATTATTCTGTAGCAACAACATTGCATAATTCAAAAGGTCTAAAAGGTAAAAAAGGTATTCTTTGGTGGTCAATTCATAAAATTTTAGAAAACAAAAAGAATAAACCTAAATACTTGTTTTTAGAAAATGTTGACAGACTTTTAAAATCGCCTGCTAAACAACGAGGCCGTGATTTCGCAGTCATGCTGCAAAGTTTAAATGATTTGGGATATGCGGTTGAATGGCGAGTAATTAATGCTGCGGAATACGGAATGCCGCAAAGAAGAAGAAGAATTTTCATCTTGGGGTATCATAAATCTACAAAACTGTATAAAAGACTTAAAAAACAAGATAAAATTTCATGGCTTGATAGCGATGGTACTATTGCAAAGGCTTTTCCTGTAAAGGAGACACATACAGTTAAAGAAGTTGAATTAAAGGGAAACCTTGTAGAATTGACTAATAACTTCAATAAAGAAGGAAAGTTGTCTCCTTTTCAAAATTCCGGATTATTGATAGATGGAAAAGTTATCACGATGAAAACTGAAGCACATTATCAAGGAAAACACACTGTACTAAATGATATACTACAAAATGGTGAGGTTGCTGATGATTTCTTCATTGAGAATAAACCACTAAAAAAGGTAAAGACAGTTGTAAATAAAGATGATAGTTTGAGAACTATTTCTACAGAAAAACAGATGTGGGAATATTTAAAGGGTGCCAAAAAAGAAAAACGAATAACCAAAGATGGGTTTGAATATAATTATGCAGAAGGCGGTATGGTTTATCCTGATGCATTAGACAACGCCTCTAGAACAATTATTACGGGTGAAGGAGGTAAATCTCCGTCAAGGTTTAAACATGTAGTTGAAACAGATAAAGGTTTAAGAAGACTCACACCTGTTGAACTTGAAAGGCTAAACATGTTCCCTGATAATCACACTAAATTTGAAGGGATTACAGATACAAAACGTGCTTTTTTTATGGGTAATGCACTGGTAGTTGGTGTTATTGAGAAATTAGGAAAAGAACTCTATAAACAAATTAACGAATAATATGTTTGATTCAAGTTCAGCAACATCAATAATTTCTTATGCTAAGAATCTTAAGGGCAAAAATTTAAGAGAAGTCTGTAGTTCAAAAATAGAAAAACACGGCTATAAAGGAAAAGGGAATTTTGGTCAAATTTTAGAAAAATTCTATTTCGGATACGAACCAAATTCTGATGCAGAACCTGATTTTTTGGATGCAGGTCTTGAACTAAAATCAAGCCCATTAAAAACCTTAAAAAATGGAGATTTTCGATCAAAAGAAAGGCTTGTATTAAATATCATAAATTATTTAGAAGTTCATAAAGAAGATTTTGAAACCAGTTCATTTTGGAAAAAAAACGCACATTTACTATTGGTATTTTATCTTCACGATAGAGATTTAGATTTACTTGACTATATTATAAAATTGGTTGACGGATGGCAATATCCGGACGAAGATTTAAAAATTATAAAACAAGATTGGGAATTTATCAACCAAAAAATCAAAAAAGGAAAAGCTCACGAATTATCAGAAGGAGATACGTTTTATCTTGGTGCTTGCACAAAAGGCTCAACTGCTCTAAAATCGTTTAGAGACCAACCATTTAGTAAAGAAAAAGCGAAACAAAGAGCGTATTCTCTAAAACAAGGTTATGTAAATCACATAATTGCAAATATTGCTAAAGAAGAAACTACGGTTTATGGAAAAATAATTAATCGACCAGAAATTTTAGAAGAAGTTCGTTCAATTGAAGAAATAGTAATCTCAAAATTTCAACCTTTTTATGGAAAATCTTCAGAACAAATAGAGAAAAAATTAGGTTTAGAATTAAATCATAAAGCCAAAAGTTATTTTGCAAATCTTACCAATGCCATTCTTGGACTTCACCTCGGTCAAAAAATAGAGGAATTTGAAAAAGCTGATATTCAAGTAAAAACTATCCGACTTAAAGAAAATGATTTACCGAAAGAGGATATTTCATTTCCAACATTTGAATACCAAGAACTAATTGAAACACATTGGGAAGATTCAGATTTTAAGAGCATTCTGGAAAGCAAATTTTTCTTTGTGTTTTATCAATTTGAAGGAGAAAATCTAATTTTAAAAAAAGTGAAATTTTGGAATATGTCCTACTGTGATATTCTTGAAGCTAAAAATGTTTGGGAAGAAATGGTGAAAACAATTTCAAATGGTGAAATCGTAAAAGAAATAACAAAAAAAGGTATAAGAAAAACTTATTTTCCAAAGAAGACCGAAAATAAAATAAGTCACGTAAGACCACACGCAAGAAATGCAGCAGACACCTACTTATTGCCGGTCAAAGATAAATTAACAGGACTGACTGAATACACAAAACATTGTTTTTGGTTAAATGCTAGTTATGTGAAAGATGAGATATATTTAAAAATAAAATCTAAATGATTCGAAAAATTAAATTAATGGTGATAGTATTTTCACTTATTATTTACTTTTCAAAATATTTAAATTAAAAAAAATGAAGTAGGTTAGGAAAATTAATTTTTAATAAAATATATCAAAAAAAATATTTAAACAATTACGTTTTACAAGATGGAATTAGAATTAGAAGGTATAATAAAAAAAATAAGAGAGACTTTTGGAATAGTTACCGATGAAATAACAAATAACGACTATCTTTTCTATCCTAGTATTAAATTAGGTGATGAAAATAGTTTTAAGACTGGTGATTCAGTTACATTTAAATTAATAGAAAATAAACGCGGTGATTTTGACGCAACAAAACTTGTTTTAAAGAAAAGAGCTAAAAACACAACTAAGCAAAAAAAAATTAAATACTTTTTTGAAGACAAAAATGATGCTGCAATTGGCTTAAACTTTATAAAGGAAAAACTTAATAAACAGCTCGAAAAATCTGAGCTTTTTAATGATCAAGACCATATTGAAACAGAAATCAATAATATAATAAATATAATTGATGACTTACTGACTGGGTCTTCACCTAACATTAAAGACATAACAATAAGTGATTTAAACGAGATTAAGAAAGATTCTACTGAACACAGTAGAGGAGATAAAGACTACTGGCTTTATAATTTTAATATTGAAGAATTCGCTGAAAAAATTATAGAGATTGGAAAAAATGGAGTCAAAAAAGGAAAAAAATATGATTTTACATTCACCTGGCACCAGTGGAAAGACAAAAACAAACAAATTTTCTCAGCTGGCTATGAAAAAGGCTATTTTAATTATTCGTTTATAGATAAGGGTGAGACAGAACAAACACATGTATATAATCAACCTCCACCAGAAACAAAATGGAGTATATTCAAAGTTGAACAAAAAAACAATGTATTCTATATAGGGTCAGCTCCAGTAAATGAAATCGCACAATCTAGTTATGTTCCTTCGCTTCCACCTAAAATGGAAATTAAAGAAACTGCCTCCAGAATAATATCCTCTAATAAAAAGCCTAATGAATGGCAAAGAGAAGTAGACACCAATAGAGTTAGAAAAATACAACAATTCATTGAGGAGAGTGACAACATTATAGCGAATACTCCAATGATTTTTGTTAACGACCCTAGTGCAATAGAAATTGTTGGGAAAGAATTTAGAATTGATTATTCTAAATTTTTAAAAAAGCAAACAGATGGTGAATTTAAAGGTAAATTTATTGACCGTAAAAAAAGAAAAAATAAAGACCTTGCTGGAAATGTTATTTTTGATGATTACAGACCTTTATGGTTAATAGACGGACAACATAGAATAAAAGGAATACATAGAAGTGAAGAGCAACAAAACATTAGCGTCCCTATTATAATTTTCCCTAACGATTTTGGTTCAAAAGCAACTGCTAAAGTATTTGCCGAAATCAATACTTTACAAAAAAAATTAAATCCTCTTCATGAATTATTCATGCAACACAGATTTTCAATTGATCATATAAACCCAAAGAGAAAATTTAGAGATTATATAAATAATAGTTACATTAAAGCAACTAATAGTGGCTGGTCAAGAGACTGGGAACACTCAAGAGCTAATCATCTATCTTATGAAATAGCAGCTTTGTTAGCTGAGACTGGAGTGTTAAAAAACAAAATCCAATTTTTAACACAAAATGGAAATTCTAAAAACATACTAATTAGTGCAGATCAATGGGTTAATTACTCAAGAGATTGGTTTTACTCAAAATGTTATAAATACAAATCTGAAGAAATTAGGTTTTATATAGATACTCCTCTAATTACAGAATTAAAATTGTCTCAGCGGGAGGTCTTCTACTATGAAATAAAAAATTATTTTGAAGCTTGGGTGGAAACATGTAATCATGAGGGTTGGAAAGATATTGGACACACAAATAAATGGATTGACGGGGCGAAAGGAAAAGGGTTAATTCAAAAAAAATCTCATTTTATAATACTCCTAGAATTATATAATTTAACAAGAATTCTGGCACTAAATTTTAAGATGGAGAATAAATTAAAAGGAAGAATAGATAAAAAATGCTTCTTAGAGGTTCTGAAAGTATTTAAATGGGTTGATTGGAGCGACAAAGACCTTCTAAATACATATGGTGGTGGTGGTGAAAAAGGTAGAAGATCACTTGAGGCATGGATGGCCGATGCACTTATTAATGGTGTAGAATCTAGTTATGAAGAAATTCATAGAACAAATCCTGAAGATAACAAGTCAAAACCAGGAAAAGGAATATGTTCTTACCTAGAAACTCCTACTATTGAATTAAAATCACCAAACAAGTGGCCTACAAAAAAAGAACCGGTTATTTTTGAATCATGTCGTCCATTTAACGCTAGAAGTGAATCGTCTTGGAGTGTATTTGACCAAAATGATAACCTCGTACAAGAGGGCAAGTCATCTGTGTCTAAAAATCTTGCACCCATGAATGCCTCTTTCAAATTGAAATACCTAAAAGAGATGGAGAAGCTAAAAAAATTAAAAATACAGGTAGAATGGAAAAATGCACACACTAGAACAGGAAAAAATTATTTTGAAATAACAAAACCATTATAAGGATTCGAATAACCGATTAGTAGCCTGATTTGAGAGGGCATTAATATTTTCTAGAGTTGTATCCCAAGAAACATTTTCAACACCATTCCCAAAAGAAGGTTTTGGAATATCATCAAATTCAAAGAAAGAAGTTAATTTATGTGGATTTTCTAAGATTTTGTAGTGGTTGTTGTTACACAAGGATTCACCTCTTACTTTTGTTCGTTTTATAAAAGTTTCAAAAAGGATTGGGTTTATTTTTTGTTTAATTTCATTAATTAAATCCAAACATGTTTTACCTCTATTGTCGTCAATATAAACACAAATACTTGCAAGATGTCCTTTCCAACCAGATGAGTGAAGTATTTGTTTAATTGAGTTAATACGATGGACTCTGGACTCGTTTGTTGTGGTCTTGACCTCAATCATTGTTTTTATAATTGATAAATTAAAATCAACTACTGTTCTGCCTTCATGGCTTTCCCAAGAATCAATTAAATGTTTTCTCCCATTGTCATTAGTGGTTTTTTCAAGAAACTCGTTGATTATATAAAGTTCACCCCAAACACCAACCACTTCATTTAGTTGTTCACTTGTTGATTTAGTAATTTTATAAATTTCATTTAATACTTTCTTTAAATCATTTATCTCATAGAAATCTTTTACGGCCTGCTGTCTAAATTGACTGTTTATTGCATCACAAAGAGATTTAGGGGTAATTGTGTGATTGTTCTGAATTAAAATACAGTTTTTCAATTCACTTTTATCTGATATGAATTTACTCATACGTTCAATAATTATGTTATCGTATTTTTTTTTAATCATACCAGTTACCTCTGACACTATGATACCGAAACTATTATTTGAATTTTTAATTACCCATAGATTAGAGGTGTGAAATTGTGTAGCAGAATATTTATTAGGACTGGGTGTTTTTAGTTTCTCCCATATTTCTTTAATTGATGGTTTGTTTTTCATAATGCATATATTTTAAATTACTTAGTCTATACAATTATTTGCCGTTATTTGAGCTCTAATACTCTCATTCTCATATATTTTATAAACTGGCCCACCTAAAGGACAAGAAATAGCGTACGTTAGTACCGGGATTTCCTTATAACCATCAATTACTTCTGGAGAAGATTTAGGGGTATCTTTTTTATTTACATAATTAGGATTTAATTTATAAAACATAATTAATATGGACTCATTTTTATCCCTCTTTAGTCCTTTTAGGGAGTAATTGTCAATATGAAAAGATTTGGGTTTATCTACATGTTGATCACCAATATATTCACCATTAGGATGTTTACCTCCCAAGAAAACTCTGTAAGTACCTTTGCTATCTTTAGATTGTGCTCTACATAAATGTTTTTCGTGTCCAAAAACAGCAATTGTAACCTTTGGTAGTGTTTCATGAAATTCATACCAGTCATCTAAATAAACATCAAAATCCTTAGGTATTACAAGTCTTGCATCTTGATGGATGTTTAAATCATTAAAAAAATTTCTAAATTTATCAATATCAATATCTTTATATACCATTGCCCTTTCATTCATTAACTCACCAGGAGGTAAACTCGATAAAAAATCTTCTAATTTAGTGTAATTTTCTTTATAATTGTTGTGCATCACAGGATGTTCTAGTTTTACAGTTTTACCAGAATATGAGGATTTATCTCCTTTTGTCAAAAATTTAGATTTAGCAGGAGAAGTTACTTTAAACAGAGGGCTGTTTTGAAGTTGTAATAAAATACATTCTGAGCGGATGTTTTTATATAATAACTCCATAAATTGTCTCCTCAAATCTTTATCAGCATAAGCAATATTCTCAAAGAGATTCTTTGAGTGTTGTTGCATATAAACTGATTGCAAGTCCAAATCTTTCTTTTTGTGGCCAAACCATCTACACATTTGAAGATTAGTATCTCCTAAACTTAATGATTGAGATCTAATAAAAACTGAAGTTGATAGATTTTCAACTGTCAAACCTCTACCAAGTATTAGGCCACCAATCATGATTGCTGCTTTTTTAGGACGTAAATCTTTATCACTTGCATTGTACCTAAGTGTTAGCCCTTCATCACTAGAATTCAAAATGTATAAATACTTATCAGACCCTGATATTTGTGCACAAGCAATATTAATTGCAAATTCAATAAACTTCTCTAGTTCTACTTTAGTAGGTAAGGTAGGTTTTTCAAATATATAAGTTTTATCAAGTTGTTTTTGATACTGGTTTGTAAACAATGAGGTACTTACCCAATTGTCTTTTTTCGTCTTTTTAAAATCTGCTTTGACTTCATCAATTAATAATCCTATTAAATCTTCTAGATTTTCGTGTATTTCTGTAATGTAAGCTAAATTGAACATCATCGCATGGTAAGGGAATGTCTCAAAACCAAAACTTGTTTTTTGTTTTCCTATTTGATTAATAGCTTGTATATCTCGAATAGTTGGTAAATCATTATCAAAAAACCCTTTTTGTTTTTGTTTTATGTAATGTCTGTGCCACCTTACTGCGCAAGTAATAAAAAAATCGGTTAATGCAATACGATAATCTTTACAGTAAAGTTTTCTTTTCTTATCATCATCTAAAAAAATTTTTATTGTATCATTTTCCGCATCTTTTAGTTTTATATTGGTGGTTATATTACCATTAAAATCCATAACACCCTCTTTTTTTCCTGTGGTGGAATCTTTTACCCAATGTGGCCATGCGAATTCATCAATGGGATAAATCAAATCGTTTTTAAAGTCACTTATGAAAAATTCTTGTAAGCCAAGATAAGATGTAGTATTTCCTTTATCATCTCTAAAGGGGTCAAGTAACCAAATAAAATGTTTTGGATATCCAACTAAATTCTCCGGGTCTGCACCCAAACATGCTTGCGGTGTAGCTGTATAAGCAACATAAGTATTTTGAGGTAATAACTCTCTGAAGTTTGAAATATCTTGGTTTATTGTTGATGGAGAGTTGCTAATACTTTTTGTATTTTGACTTGCATAATCTGCTTCATCATCAATAATTAAGGCTTTTAAATCGCTACCAAAATTAAAATTAGGTATTAAATTTTGATTTGCATTTACATCTTTTAAATCGCTAAATAACTTTTTTAAATTAGAAGTATTTTTTTTAACACAAATAATAACAGTATGGTTATTTGTAATATCATCCCTAAATACATCTAATCCACTTTGACCATCTGTTACATTACTATAATCTTTAAAGGGTGTTGTTATACTTCTGATTTTTTCAGAATGCCCGAGAGGTGAGCCTGTATTTTGAAGTTTAAACGCATCATTTATTCTTTTTTGTGTTTGATTTCTTAAACTAGTTTTGTCACCTGACAATACAATTATAAATTTAAACCCCGAACAATGTGCTAGACCCATTAGAGCAATCATACTAGCAGTTTTACCACTCTGTACCATACCATATACCAATCCTTGTTTATTATCCCAGTACAACCTTTTATCTGAATCAATGTGATTATCGAGAGTTACTTTGTTAGTTAGGTTGTTACTAGGAACAATCCATTGGTCTAATTTTTTTTGTGGCATAGGAGTCTTTTCCCAAGAAGAAGGATTATTACATCTTCCTAATATATGAAGCGCGTGGCGTTCAATATCTTTTCTGACTTCTACAGGAATATCGCCAATTCCTTTAAAAATATATTTTTGGTAAAATTTAGTTTTTATAAGTTCATCTCTTTTTTGTTCGTCACTTAACCATCCAAAATCTGTGATTTCTGAAAATTTTATTTGACCATCTTCTACTGAAAATTCTTCTTGGTTTAAAGGTGAGCCATTTTCATCATATATTATTTCATTGTTATCTAAAATTGGTGAGGGTTTACTAAAAATATCTTCAAGTTCCTGTTCTGTAAATTTGATATTATTTTCAGAAGATAATTTCTCCACTCTCAATCTCCATTTATCATAAGCAAGGTTTTCTTCATGTTTGAAATTTTGAAGTTCTCCAAATTCTATTAAATTTAAAATACAATCGTCTTTAGTCATAATTTTATAAGTATTTTAGTAGTGAAGTGATTAACAAGAATTTTTTATCTTCATCAACTTTATTCATAGAGTTGTTAATATTAGTTCTGTAATCGCCACCTATTTGGTCAAAAGTTAGAGGTGTGGGGAATTTTTTATACCATTCATAAATTGCAATTACCATTTCTTTTTCTTTTTGTTTATAATCAACTAATTCACTTATCCTTGCTATTCCAGTAATCCTTTTATTAGCTAAACCAAGTTTAGTAGCAGCTTTTTTTGAAAGATTAAAAACTAAAAAATCACCAACATCTATTTGTCTCCCACATGGTATTTTTTTTGGATATTGATATCGTTCACCCTCAACATCATCGTAAATAGAATTAGGGTTTTGATTAACTATAAAGACTTTCACAAGTGTTTTATTTCTGATTGTAATTATTATTTAAATAATTAATATTATTTTTAAGAATCCAAATTACAAAAAAAATACATTCTGTATATAATGATAAAAGCTAAAATGATATGACTTTACAACAATTAGCTAAAAGTATTATTGCTTCCTTGTGGCACAACTCTATTGAACAATTCAGGACCGATAGTATCGTTAAAAATTATGAAAAACCAACTGAAAGTCTTTCAGAGTTTTTAAATGAAGTGGTATTTAGAAAAAAATCTGTTAAATCACCCTTTTTGAAATTAGTTCTACCTTAAAATTATCAAGTTTTTCAGGTTTATCTGAATTACTAAATGGTGATCTAGCATATATCTGTGCTGCACAAGTATGTATAATGGCAGCTCTTGTGTACATGCTA
>MDTC01114252.1_pt1 | contig 10394 bp, 15 predicted proteins | sample 811181 | NCBI WGS metagenome assembly MDTC01 (sample SAMN05326644, study PRJNA326480) | marine metagenome | isolation source: seawater | place: Pacific Ocean: North | collected 2011
ACAATCCTATCCATAAAATTACACATTGGAGTATCAGCTATATTTTGATGCTGATATCTATATCTATTATCTAAAATTCGATCTCCAATTTGTTGGATTATTAAATCTGCACATTGGTTTAATGTTCCCTTAAATTCAGTTTTAATATCAAGATAGATGAATAATGGGTCATTGTAATTGGTAATAAACGCCTCAGAAAAAGCATATTCTTTAATGACGCTAAGTACTTCTCTAAATGAAAGTACATTTGCTGTTAATTTCCAATTACCACGCTTATATCCGCTTGAAACAACTGGTTCGCTATCATTATTTTGTTCTTTAGAGAATAATGAAAACTCTAAATATCTAACATTATTAGCTAATACATTTTTAATCATATCTGTAGATACATAATCAGCCTTTTGGAATCCTGATAATGCTGAAGCGTGACTACTTTTAATATGAAAATCTACTAACTTTCTTACTCCTAATCTTGGACTACAATAATCGGTCTGATAAATCATATTATTAGATAAATTTAATTCATTGCTAATAACTTTACTATTAACGCGATAGTTTTTTGAAAGTGCGTATCCTAAAGTTGCTATTAAAATTATAACAATTACAATAGTAATATAATTAGAGTATTGGGATATTCTAGCTTGAATTTCCATTTAATATTTAATAAATAAAAATATTTTAATTTTAGTTATTCCTAAATGTAAAGTCTAAATTTATTGGAATTAGGCATTTTTTTGTAGTAGGATTATAGTGTTTATCAGGGAGATTTAGTGATACCGCTTGATGATACAATTTTAATGTAAGATGGAAATAGTCAAATTCAGACATAGATTTATACATACATGAACCATGTTTTAAGTATTCGTGTTTCCAAAAATCAGGATTATCATTATTGTTTGAATACCAATAAATGTTTAATTCTGGTATTAATGGTTTCAATGAGTCTAAAGAAAATGGAATATTTTTACAATAACTTGGATAGTTATCAGGGTCGGTTTGTGGCCAAAGTCCATGAATACTCCATTCATTTTCAGAATATTCAGATTCTTTAATAAGAGATAAGTAGTAAAATCTAGTATCTTCTTTAATAAACTCTGCTAAAAAATCAGAAATATTAAACATTTTATACTATATTACACTAGATTTTTGTGACCGTCTTTTGTAAAAGCATTAAATCTATTTTATTCTGCATTTCTAATTTTTTGTCTAAATTAGTCTTTGGTTTCTTTATTTTTTCTAATACTTTTTGGTCTTCCTCTAATACTGTTTTTTCGTATTTTTTAAATTGTCTTATTACTAAATTAATACTCATTATACTCTTAACTAAATTGTGGTAATCACTAGTAATTGGTTTATTAATATTATAGAAATCGGTTGTAAATTGAATAGCTGTTATTAATAAATATATCTTTCTACTCTTTGGATTAAAATTATAGCGATAAAAACTATATAGTGATTGAACTTGTTTTAAAGTTTGTGCATCCTTTTTCTGTGCTGCGTTAATTATGTATTCCCAAAATAAAAAAAGAAAATCACTACAATATTTACTCATAATTCCAGAAATATTTCTGGGAACTATAAAAATTCCCTCCTTTTTTTTCAATTTTAGTCTTTCTACCTGTATTAACCATGATATCCAAATCATACCTTTCTTTATTTCATTATTTCTATGATGACCAATAAATTCATTTAATGCTAATGAAACTTCATATGAGTCACCATGTTGAACATAATCTTCGGTAAATTTTAAAATTCCTACTGTTTTATCAGGCGCAGTTTTTATACTAGGAATACTTAAATTTCCCTTATTTTTTATTCCATTTACTAGTAAAAATACCATTTCTGTAATACAATTCCTTATTCCTTGGTCATTTCTATAAAGTAGTTCTATTGATTTATCTCCTTTAAGAATATCATTGTAGTATTCACGTAACCTTATAAAATAAGAGTATCTATTATAAAAAAGTAATGGAAATGAAGGATTTTTAGTATTTATATTTTTACAATAAATTGTAATTAAAGTTTGCAATAATTTATCGCATTTTCCACTTGATAATAAATCTAGGGCACAAAATAATGCCTTATTAAAATTAGGTTCCTTTAATATATACTTTTTAAGGTTTTGAAAAGATTCATTTATTAATAATCCACAAAAAGTTGTTTTTGTAAAAAATTTAATATTTCTATTATCATTAATTTTGTAAGAAGTATCCATTACTATAAATTGTAAAATAAAAATAGAATATTAAGCGTATTATTTAGATGCAGTAATTTCTTTAAAAAGTTTTCTCCCACTTATTTTATTTTTTGAATTCAAATTTTTCAAGTCATAAATTTTAATAATATATTCAAGAATTTTATGGTCATAGTCCATCAATTTATCTAATACCGAAATGCTACCTTTATCAACTGAGTATTCAATTAATTGTGTAAAATCATTATAAATTAAATATAGTTCTAACTGATGAAATAAATAATAATAATCATCTATCTCTTTATTTTTTTCAAAAACACAATAAATTTCGTGTAATACAAATATTATATTACTATTACTAATATTATTCTTAGAAATACGGTTCCATCTTTTAATATTTGAATTTAAAATATTACAATTATAATCACTACCTACTCTCATTAAATCACACGCATACAAAGAAATAATTTTAATAATGGTTTCTTCTATAACTTCGTAATCCTGCTGTTTTTGAAGAGCATTTAATTTCTCACTCCATTGCTTTAATGGTCTAGTAAATGTATGATTTCTATAAAAATTAGTCATACTATCACGAAAACTTACATAAAACTGCTCTATTTCATGGTCCATAAGTATAAATAAATTGTTTAACTCTTCCTTAAATAATTTCAAGTTTAATTGCTTTAATTGGAATATATAAATAAAGCAAAAATACACTAAAGATTAAAAAGAAAGTTCCAATTACTTTATGATATTTTTTATTAACATGCTCTATTGTAAAACATGAAACTATAATTATAAAAACAAACCATAATTCTAAACTCATTTCTCCTTCTTTTTCTTATTACTTCTTTAATTTTTAACATTTATCTCCTTTACAATCAATATCACTTAAAGCGTGAATTAATCCTGGAAAATAAAAGAACGCGGTTAATATAAAACTTGTAATTATTTTATCAATTCTTGGAAATCCCTTTTCAAATTGGTCAATTATAAAATATAATGGTGGGAATACAACCATAATAATGTATTTTGGTAAATTTTTAGGAAAGCAAATAGTACCATACATAATGCCTCCATCAAACATTTTGTCCATAGCAGACTGATTATCGAAGTTAGTAACTGCACACTGATCACCCATAATATATTATTATATACTAATATTTTAATTCGTTTTCATAAATGATTGGACTGGACTTTCTTCTTCTTCTTTAAATTTACCAACTGTTTTACCTTTCTTCATCGCTATAAATTTTCTCTCATTCTCTGCTGTTCTACTATTTGTTATAACGATAAAAGCATAAATAAGACCTGGAAAATAAAATGCACATGTGAATAGACTACAAATTATAATATATTTTATACCATTTATTCCTCTTGCTAAAAATACACCAAATGGAGGTAAAAGTATTGTAATAATTGACCTCAATAACCAAAAACTGGCACAATAGCCATTTTTATTTTTTCTAGTCATAATACCAAAAACTAGATCGCCTTTTAACTTACTTAATAAAGCAGTTGATATTAATGAAAATATTAATTTCCATATTCCAAATAATAATAATACTATCATTTTAAAGAATGATACTATCGCCTCGGCTAAATAAGTAATGAACTTGGCTAATGGACCAGCTTTCATTCCACCACTTCCAAAAATTTTATTACGGTGTGCGTCATTGATTAATCCATATTTAGTATTGGTATCTTTGAAAAATAGTGTATCATTTGGTTCTATCTTTCCAGATGCGGTGCATCTTTTTTCAATAAAATGAGAATTGTCATCATAAAAACTTTTACATTCTCCAGACTCACAATCATTATTACTTTGACATAATCTACCTGATTTAGATGCTGTATCTAGACAAAATCTTCCTTTAGGGTTTTGATTCTGGTCATATACCGTTTCGCATACATTTGTAGGACAATCGGAATCAACTTTACATTTGTCGCCATATTGAACATTCATATATATCTAATATAATTAACTATTTTTATTTATTAGAGAATATGTAAAAGTGTGTAAATTAAACCAGGAAAATAATACATATAAACTGTTAAAACTGATGATACTATTATATGAAACCAACCTTTAATTCCCAAGTGTAATGCAAGTGCTAATGGAGGGCATAAAACAGTAATAAATAGAAAAAGCAATTTATTACGAGAGCATTTTCTATCTGGAGCACATTTTCCACTTATTTTTCCATCTTGGTTTTTTGCTTGCCTAAATCCAAATAATCCACTACCAGTATCTTTACAATTATTAGTTGCCTTTTTTTTTGATGTAAATAAACCTATAAAAGAGGTTATTAATACTTTTATTGCCATTATAACTCCTGTAATAGAATCATTAACAATATTTATTGGATTTAATATGTATATAAATCCTGGAAGCAATTCAAATAATCCATAAATTAAATATTCTACTAATTTCCCTAAATTTGTAAATACGTCTGCTATAGAAGTTATAGCACCTACCAAATCAGAAAGTCCCATATTATTATCTATTATAAACCTTCATTTTTTTTCTAATAATTATTAATTAATTAACAAAGTATATGAAGTAAAACATACATTAATCCTGGAAAATAGTAAGCATAAACAGTAAGAGCGGCTGATAATATTACATGAAACCATCCTTTTATACCTAAATGAAGAAATAATCCTAATGGAGGACATAATATTGTAAGCAATAATTTTATTGTAGTTGGTCTTACACATCCTCTATTCTTTACTGTAGCGTCTAAAGCAGTAAGTTTCCCATTTTTATCTCTATTTCTTCTATATCCAAATAATCCTTCGCCAGTATTACTACATTTATCTCTTTTTTTTAAAGATGGTATTTTGAAACTAAATAATGATATCACAAGTACTTTAATAGCCATAATTATTCCAAGTAATGCATCATTTACTAATTTGACTGGATTGAAGACAAGTGGAACCATCATTAAAACTTGACCTATACCTTTTAATAAACTAATTAACATCTCGCCCAATACTACACATGATTGGGCAATTGTAATAATCCCCATAACAATTTTATCAATCATCTCTATCTAATATAATTATTATAAAATATTTAGGAACAAAGAATATTATTTATAATATAGCTATGTCTAAATTAGAAAAAATTAAAGAAATAGTTAAAACTAAGGATAGTAAAATATGTTTATCAGCTGATGTATCTACATTAGAGGAATTATATGATATAATAAATGAATTAGGAGACTATATCTGTGTTTTAAAAATACACCATGACATTATTTCTGATTTTAATGTCGATTTACAAAACACAATTGATACTCTATTTAAGTTAAAAAATAAATACAATTTTTTAATTTGGGAGGATAGAAAGTTTGCCGATATTGGTATGATTATGAAACGACAGGTGGAAACCCATATAATAAAATGGGCTGACATTATATCAGTGCATCCAATTTCAGGATTTGAAAGTTTAAAACAAATACCTGAAGATATTGGAATTATATTAATAGGAGAGTTATCAAGCACCGGAAATTTAATTAGAGAATCATACACACTAAGTGTTATAGAAATGTGCGAAAACTTAAAGAATTGTGTAGGAATTGTATGTCAAAGAAATCTTAAAACTAGTAAATTAATATTTACGCCAGGAATAAGTCTTTCAAATAAAGGTGACAATATGGGTCAAAAATACTCAAAAATAAATGAAAAACAGTTTTCTGATATTTTTGTAATTGGAAGAGGTATTCTAAATTCTGATAATAGAAAACAAAAAATTATAGAATATAATCATGAGATAAATAGAAATTAGACTATATTTTTAGTATTCATAATATGAAGTAGTGTATATAGTAATCCAGGGAAATAATAGGTATAAACTGTTAATACTGAAGCAATAATAATATGAAACCATCCTTTTAATCCCAAATGCATTGCTAGTGCTAATGGAGGACATATTACAGTAATGATGTATTTAATTAAAATATTTCTCTTACATACCTTATCGTCTCCACACGAGTTTTTAACAATTTTTCCATCATCATTTTTCTCGCGTCGGTATCCAAATAAGCCAGAACCAGTATCTCGGCATTTGGAATATCCTGATGGTTTTCCAGAGGATTTAAACATATCAATGATTCCTATTATTACTACTTTAACGGCCATAATTGTTCCAGTTATCGAATCATTTACTATATTTATTGGATTTAATATTTGTAATGCCATCATCAAAATTTCTGGAACTTTTGTTAATAACAAAACAATAAGTTCTATAATCAACATTAGTGTATCAACAATCATTTTAATTGGACTTACAATTGGTGCAAAAATCGGATCTAATAATTTTGTGATCATTCTATTATAATCTACTATTTTATTTAGGATAATCCTGTTAAATTAACGGTTTCCTTTTCACTTATTTTTATAGTATCTTCATATTGACCTATAAATGTTTTTCTATTCGTATCATAAATAGTAGGAAATATAGTTACTATTCCATTATTATACAATTCTTGTAATCCCTTATTAATATCAAATTCCTGACGATAAGTATTTAGCATATGTCTTCTAATATTCCATTGTGAAAAAGGTAGTGTATAAATATTATCATTGATTATTTGTTTTATCTGTTTAGTATTATTGCTATTGTAATTTTTAAGTTTATCGTAATCAGATACCATAAAATGATTATGTTTCCAAGTATCAGTAGAATTTAAAATAGTAGGAAATACATCACCATTTGTAGAGAAAAATTCAATAGCAAATATGTCATCTTCGTTAATTTTCTGATTGTTGAATTGAGGTGGTGTATATTTAGAGTGTGCATAAAATGATTTGCCAGAATGTATTTGATAACTTCCAATACTATGACCACAAACATTTCCTATAGCCTTTAATGGTTTGTTTTCATATTCATAACTTTCTATTATTTCACTTGCGATATCTTGAATATCACAAATATAAACTTCTGGACGACATAATTTTATTACCGATAAAACCGCTTCTTTACTAGAATGGATAAGTGGAGAAAATTTAGGATTATTAGAATACGAGAAAGCACTATCCACTATATTTCCATAAATTTGAATACCAAAATCTATTTTTAATAAGTTTTTATTTTTGTTGAATACTCTATCCTCACCGAAAGAATATGTATCGTGTGCAACTATATTGTCCATTGAAAGTCCTACTGGAAATGCTAAACCATCATTGAAACTATTTTTTATATATGGAAGTTTTGAATACTTTCTTGTTTCTTCTCTAATATTAATTTCAATAAAATCAGTAATTTCTTTAAAAGAAAAGTCTTCTCTAGTCTGTTCTTCGAATAAAGTTATCAATTTACGTTTTATTTTTTGATGAATGTTTCCACTTTTTTGAATAAAATTCATATAACATTTTAGTATTTAAGTATTTAAACCAGTAAAAAATATATCTTCTAAATATTTAAATGACTAGTATAGAATTATCAGCTATTGGAATTCAAGATAAATATCTTAATATAAATCCACAAATATCTTTTTTTAAAACAGTTTTCAGAAGACATACCAATTTTTCAAAAGTAACAGAAAGAGTTGAAAATTCAGGTCAAATTCCTAAATTTGGAAGTAGTGATTTAGAGTATATTATTAGACAAAGAGGTGATTTAGTACATAAATTGTATTTTGAAGTTATTATTGCTGGACAATCCGACCTGGCAGCAAAACATACTGTAAATCATTTTGGTAATAGTTTAATAAAAACTGTCAGTTTAGAAATTGGTGGTATTACAATTGATACACAAAGTGGTAGATGGTTACAGATTTATAATGAATTATATGAAAAATCTTATAAATACCCAAGAAGTAATCAAAGTCAGACCGATTCTACTAATGGTGGATTAAATGATATGGTTTTTGCTGCTGATGCTACAAGAACACAATTAGACCTTTCAAGAAGAATGTATGGAGACAGTCCGTTAGTATTTGGTGGAGTTACAGATGATGGAACTAAAGGTCAGAATAAAACTTATTATAAGAAATTTTATATTCCATTGAGATTCTTTTTCAACAATTCATTAGCACAGGCACTTCCATTATGTGCATTAAGTAATCATCAAGTAAAAATAAAAGTTAATTTAGAGTCAGTTGAAAATTTACGTGGAAATTTAGATGCTAATGACCTATCAATTCATTCATTTAATTTATATGGAGATTTCATACATTTAGGAAATGAAGAACGAAGTAAATTTATAAATACATCTTTAACATATTTAATAGAAACAGTCCAAGAACAAGGTGATTTTGTTTCTAATTCAGCACAACAAATTACCAACGACTTTACAAGTGGTTATGAAAATGCCGCTGATAAAATAGAAACTGGTTCAAAAACATATTCACTAGATTCATTTAAACATCCAATTAAATATTTTACATGGGTTGTAAATAATCCTGGGACAAATGGTTCAAATGCTGGATTAGGTCCATGTTATTTTATGAGTATGTGTAGTAATTCAGAGTATGGAAGCGATGGTATTCATGGTTCATTCCTACTAAAATTAGATAATCGTGAAAAGGAATCTATTCTTCCAATGAGTCATTATACGCGTAAAATTTATTGTGAATTAAATCAGCGAGTTCCTGAAATGGATAGAATAGGACTCTATAGTTTTGCTGCGGCACCATTTGACGATCAACCTAGTGGAACATGTAATTTTTCAAAAATCAGTGATGTTGATTTAAATATAATTTTTGCTAATGACGCTTTAGATGGAGCGAATGAAACTATAATTAAAAATAAAAATTTGTATTTCTTTGCTGTTAATTATAATGTTTTAAGGATAATGAATGGTATGGCAGGTTTAGAATTTTCATAATAATTATCTCTATTTAAATAATTAATAAATAATTAATTAATATTATGACTAATTTAGCAGATTTAGCAAAAAAATGTATAATACAAATGTCTGATATAGGAAATGATATTGTAGATAATATTATTGAACCAATACAAAAAACTGATACTGATTTAAAGATTCGTGATTTTACTAAAAACAGATTTCTTCCTAAAATAGTTTCAGATGGAAACATTAGAAAAATTACGCTTTTTATTCCAGGATGTAATACTTCTGATTTAGAAATGCGAAGAGAGGGAAATTTATTAGACCTTTTAGGCTGTAGTCCTGAGCATTTTGAGAACGAATCTAGTGAATTTCAAAGTACTGTTGATTGGGAACGTGTCACCTTTCACTATCAACTTATATGCAACTATAATCATGATTCTGTTAAGGCTCAACTAAGACATGGATTATTAAAGATATACTTAGAACTTAATGAAACATTAGATAAGACTAGTAATGTTGTTAATATTGATTAATATTCATTAATATTCATTAATTTTTTTTTATTTAGAGTATTAGTTATCACTATTATTAAGATGAACATAATTAATGGTTCTAAGTCATTTTATCGTTTTATGAAACGCGATGGTGTAGTTTTAGCATATTTTTATGTAGATGATTTTTGGAATCATAATACTACTGAAAAACTGAAAAATGTGTTTTTAGAAAATAATAATGGAAACATTACTATTTTGATGGTAGATTTTTATAAAAAAAGTAATCAAAATCTTATAGATACTGAGGATATTACAAATTATCCCATTATTAGATTATATAAACAAGGCACCCTCTTTCAAGAAATATATGCAACTTATTCTAATATTGATGAAATTGTTAATAGTCTTATGAATTAATTAATTTTTTTAAAATTGAAACTTAAAACCCTTTTTATTAGTTATTAACAATTATGATTACTCGTGCTGCTTCTAAAAAGATTAGTAAAATTAAATATGAATATACACAAAATGATATTGAAGCCGCTCTGACACTACTTAAATTACGATACAATGTTGATTTCAAGTTAGAAGATGTAGTATAATTGAATTAATTAATTTAATAACCAATTTTTTTGTCTAGTCTAGAATCAAAATTGACTATAGAAAAGACTGTATAGTCTAGTTAATTCACATTTGACTCAACTCAAACACAACTTCAACAACACAACAATGTCTCTCGTTCAGCGTTACGATCCTCAATGCCCTCGTGAAACTCGTCTCACTCGTCATCGCAACCCAGACGAACCTCGTCGTCCGATGTCCAGCTTCATCCTGTTCTGTAACGACCATCGTGCTGAAATCACTCAGCAGTTGGCATCTGAGTCTTACAATGGACTCGTTCGTG
>MDTC01118835.1_pt1 | contig 10394 bp, 7 predicted proteins | sample 811181 | NCBI WGS metagenome assembly MDTC01 (sample SAMN05326644, study PRJNA326480) | marine metagenome | isolation source: seawater | place: Pacific Ocean: North | collected 2011
CAAAAAATTGATTCTGATGGTAAGCATGTTGGCAATCCAATAAGACCATTCCCCACACCGGTTAGAGACGCGGTAATTATTGGCGACACACTAATCGCCACATGGCTTGATCAAGAGTTACTGCTTGCTCGGATGGCAGCGATAGATTTGCGCAACGAATTTACTGAGGGAGTGCAGCGAGGAGATTTACGAGTCCGCAGAACCATCGATAAATCAATTCATCCCGCAGGTAATGAATGGTCACACGTACTTGACGCGGAACCGATTTCCTTGTGCGCCAATAGTGAGTCTTTCTCCTTCGTCTTGTGGAAGAAGGGCGTGTATAATTTAGGCGTGAACTCAGTTGAAAACTGGCGCGCTTCGGAACCGTCTTGGCCAGAATTAGCAAAAGTACCACGCGCCTCTGAAACTGTGGCCGCAACCTGCAATGACGATGTCTACGAAATTTGGTCAAAAGGAGGGGGGGTCATAAGGTACAATGTCAATAACGGAGCAGTAATTGGTCAGGAAATATTACCTATTGATGGCTATCTCAATCAGATTTTCCATCATAATGAACACTACTTGATGTTGTATAATAATTCAAATATTGCGTTATATGAAAACGGTGAAGTGTTAATGAATGCCAAATTATCAGGTCCAATTAGCCACGCTGATTGGAGTAATGAGGAGCAAGGTTGGTACATTGCAGGCTGGCGTGAATTGGTGTTCATCTCTACTGAGCGGCAAAGTCGTATCCCTCTTAATGAGATAGCAGTTTATGTCGATGCTGCAACAGGGCTCTATCTCTGCAATGATGGTAATTGGAACATCATTGAAGACATCAAAGACTGAGACTACTCTTCGATCATTTCAGTATAGCCGCAGCGTCCACAGGATTTGCGATTAGCGTGTACCGCCATGAAGACTCCAGGTCCACATAGTTTACAGAATTCAGCCTTGCGCTGTAGTTTGCCGTCTTCGCCAATTGAGTATTTGTTCCACTTTGCTGCTGTACTAGGTCCGTCTCCCATTATTCATCGCCTCCTTCATCTGTGCCGTCATTATCTTCCGGTTGGCTTTCAGCAACTTCTGCTGATTCTTCTTCAGCTGGTGGTGCTGATTTTTCAGTGCGTAGTTCTTCATGACGCTTGTGGATATATTTTGGCTCAACTCGCATCGAATCTGCGTCCTCATATATGTAGGCTAGACCGGTGGTTAATGGTTGACCAAATCTCGTGTTGCAGTCTTTGATAATAATACATTCTGGGTTAGATTTTGGTTCTAGAGTCTTGACTAAATCCATAACTTCTCTGCGAGATGGGGTTGCTTTCCCACTGTGTCGCCAACTAAATTTAATCTCGACACGGTTCAATAGTTTGTTTTCCATTCTTTCAACGATTTCCATATTCTCACCTTATCTTGTGTTAACTTTTAGCGCATACTTACCAGGTCGGTCGACATTCAAACGCTTGGCTATCTCTGAACGCTCTGGGTCCATGATTATCACATAGCCTTGCCAATCAGTTGTGACTTGAGCACTGGGGCATCTGTTACACTGAGGAATATCATTTTTCTTTTCTGGGTCTGGTAAAATCACGCTACATTCTGCGCATGCAAATGGATTCTTTGGCATATTATTCACCTCACTCATTATTGTCTTCGTCTATCCAGTCGTGGCAACCGAGACCTGGTTGTTTACTTGTTAAACCAATTTTAGATCTCCTTGGATCGCTTGTATCCGGAGACAATGAAACTATTCTGGCTCTGATTGAGTCACCGATTTGTAGCCGGCGACCTGTTTGCTTGCCCTCGATCCAGCCCATACCAACATTGGCGTCAACAGTATCATCCATGATTTGCGATTTGTGTAGGAGCGCTTCCATAGGTCCGATTCGAACGAACGCCCCGAACTCGTTAACCTCGGAGACAACGCCTTCAACTACTTCATAATCATCCATGCAGAATAATACTGCATCGAATCTAACTCTTTGGTATATTGCGCCGTCCCCGTGGATGATTCTTCCACGCCCTAGTGGCTGATGGTTTGTCGTCACAAGTACAAAGCGATTATCATCATCAAAGCGCCCCTCAAAAGCGGTCATCGAAAGACGGTCAATGTGTTGATCTAGGGATTGACCTTTGCGCATATATTCTGCAGGGATTCGTATAGTATCCTCTTTAGTGACAATTTTGTACATCTTTTCACGTCCTTTAGCCGATTCAAAGGAACGTGGTGAAGAATAGCATGCTATTCTGTCCTTCACCGGTGTTACCTCGGGATAGAATCGACCGTAGTCGTTTGTGCCACCGACGACCCCTATTTAATGGAAACGGAAACAGATGGGAATGTATTGTGATTGGCGTACACAAAAACCACCGAAATTTGATGCATTGAACATACTTATTGCCATAAGTCATAACAACCCCTTTGTCACACATATTGCCATGACCCCTGCGCAAGCCTTGAACCCATGGCGAGTAAAGCAGGCGTTATTGTTAGTTATTTTGCTATTGCTTACTCCGCTATCGTTAACCATCGACAGCCATCAACCTAGTGAGTTAAAGGAAAGTGAAATCATCTCACAAACAGCCATGCCGTGGAATCCAGCATCGCAACCATGGGGCCAATATTCTGGAGTCCCCACTCATAATGGTACGATGCCAATCCACGGTCCGGACGGCGGTCCTGGTACTGATGATGTAGCCAACGTTTCGAATTACGGAATTATTGATTCACCAACAGTCAACTGGATTGCCTCAGATGATATCGATGGTGCTGACACTTATGGTTCAATAATTGGAGATTTTTCAAACAGCATCACCGCGACCCCGGCAGCAGCGGAGCGATGTGGATTAGGCGAATTATTTGCTGTCATAATCACTAGCGATTCCGCAAGTAGCACGATGAGTATCATAACTGGTGATGAGGCAAAAACAGCCTGGGAAGTTGACTTAGGACAAACGGAAACCATCAGGTCGACCCCTATGATAACTGACATCAATGCTGATGACAAGCCAGAAATTATTGTTGTCTATGACACCGCCTCATCATTGGAGATTGAGGTTTGGTCTCCAGAATTATCCTGCTCAGAATCAGGGTGGGTAAAATCTGGTCACGAAAATGAGAAGCTGTGGTCGATGAGTGAAACAGATTATTCAATCGGTATCGATAGCCCACATTTCCCGTCATCACAAAGCAACCACAAATCCGTCACACAACCCCTACTTGCAGACTTAGATCTCGATGGCGATGCAGAACTGATTCTTGCTGTCGTCGACAGAGATTCGGACAATCCCACCGTGGTTGCACTGACCTTAACAACTGCTACACCGAACGATTTTGATTGGGAGGTTGTGTTGGACCGCGGGACACATCCCTCCGATCCATCGTGGGGTATGCTTGATGATGATTCAACCGCCATCGTACTCACGACAATCGATTCAAATTCAGGCAATATGTGGATTTGGCGCATTGATGGTGCTACTGGATCACTAGACTGGGAGAGAGTTTCGGTAAGCGGAACGGATTCAGATTCGGACGCACCGCGATTAAGGCTTCCAGGGCCTGTGGTCGTACAACTTGATAATGATGCGGCACCTGAAATGATTCTAACTATACCAACTGATGCTAATGGACGAACTGCTGGCAACGGTGCAAGATTTGTTGCTATGGAAATGACCTCAACAGATGAGATTTTTCAATTTAGAACACCGAACGGATATTCAGACTCGCAACCACTACCCATCGACACTAATGGCGATAACATACACGACCGGTTGTGTTGGGTAACTTGGTATTCAGAATCGAGCGTGTCTTTCAACAGAAAAGGCATGGCTGGGTGCCACGACATCTCTACCGACCCTCCGATTAAGGAATGGTCCAAAGATATGCAAAGAGGATCTGGCAATGATAATGACGAAATCGGAGTTTCTCCACCAATCTGGATGGACATTAATGGTGATGATGACCCTGAACTTATCGTACCTTACGGTAAGCGCTTGTGGGCCTTTGATGGCGAAGACGGCACATCATCTGAGGTTTCTGACGGCTGGTCCTCGCCACTGGGGATGCCAAATCGTGTTTGGTCTGCACCAGCAGTTGCTGATATGGATAACGACGGCACCCTCGACATACTAATCGGCAACACACTCGTTTCGCAAAATGTTGCCGATTTTTCTCCGTTGAGTGATAACCGAGGAATAAGCTTTAATCCAAGCCAACCGGATCCAGGAGATATCGTCACCGTCACTGGCCAATTCTCTAACATCGGCACTTTGGATAACGAAGATGACCTTGACGTGATAATAAAACAAAACGGCAATGAAATCGCTAGACAACGGTTTACCGATGTTGAACCTGTGGCACCATCTGGTAACGGGGGACCCTATACTTTCAGCGTTGATATAACAGCTGAGTTAGGCACCCACACCTTTGAACTAGTTCTCGACATCAATAGTAATCTAACCGAAGCTCGAAAGGATAACAATCAGGCAGCAGTTGAATTAGTTGTAGTAGAGCCCTATGAAGCCCAAATAGACATACCTAATCAGATACCAAGGATATCCCCTGGCAGTACTGAACTGATTACCATTGGCATGCTAGCAACAGGCTCTAGAACAGAATATTGGACGCTCTCATGGGATGATACCAACCTACCAAATGGCTGGTCAATCAGCCCAGATGCTAACCAAAACGCTAATCCAAATTTAATACCGGGTATTTCGCAGAATTTCGTGTTCATTGCATCGGTGCCACAATCTGCTTTGGGGGACGACAACTCATTTGTTGTTCTAACCCTAACATTGGATAGCGACCCGAGCGTGACGTTCGAATCTGTTCTACCAATCGAGGTATTACGTACACGAGGATTATCTATTGTGGGCCCAAGTGGTCTAGATTCAACCACTGGCTTTGGCAGACCTGGCCATGATGCGACCGCATGGATGATGATTGAAAATCTCGGTAATGCATACGAAACCACGACATCGATTGATTGGACCGCCCCGTCGTGGGGTGGTACTCCAACTTTGCATGATTTATCGGGTAATGAAATATTTTCGTTGACTTTAGCACCTGGGGAGTTAATACAACTGTTTGTCAATCTAAATACTCCAAATAGTGTCCAGCCTGGTTCACTCACTTCGACAACCATGACAATGTGCATTGGTAGTGGCGATAGTACACTCTGTCAAGATTTGTCAGTCAATCTAACTGCTGCGGCGGTAACTGTTGAGCATATTCATCAAAGAACCCTACCTAACATGACTCTGCAGTGGGAAGTTGAAGGGTATATCCCGACGGACGGAATCATGTCATGGAATACCGTTTCAGCAAACATGGTAAACGCTGGTTGGGTTTGGAGCGTTGACGGAGATTTATTGTTTAACGGCAGCAATATAGAAACTAGTGGCAACTCAGGTGATTCATTCAGTGGCAATATATTCTTGGAACTTCCAGTAAATGCCATACCACAGAGACACTATTTCATGACTAGTTCAGACTCCGATAATCATCACAATCTGTATTTCACGCTCCAAGTGTTACAAGTATACCGTAGCGCCTCAACAATATTGCAACCGCAACAGGACTCACAAGGAAATCCTGTTTCCATGGTTGTTGAAACAACTAATCAAGTTCTACTACGGTTAGAGAATCCAGGTAATGGGTTCGATGATTTCATCCTCAGTAGTGAAGTAATCGAAGGTCCTGATATGACAAGTTCTCCTGTAGTGGAGTTACTGGAATATAATCCTCAACGTAATTTAGGGCCACTGGCTAGCACGATTGCCACTGTCGATGTAACTTTATCAGAAGATACTCCCGCTCAACAGCCATTCACACTTAGATTCACATGGCGTTCATTGGGTGGTGAGAATGTTGCATCTGTTGTAGAATTACTGGTTGAGGCTGAACCAGACCACAGTTGGGAGGTAAACTTTAGCAGCGGCAATCAATATGATATTTTGCCTTCGGAAACCTTGACCTTAGATTACACAGTGAAGAATACCGGAAATGCACTTGATAATCTAGTGGTCAAACCAAAATTTGAAACAAACTACTTCTCTGCCGACAGCAGCACTTGGGTAGCAGAAAATAACACACAAGAAGGCGTTGAAGTGAATCAGACAGTTAGCCTATTTTTATCCATCACTGCGCCTGATGATGCGTGGTCGGGAACTATTGTTACTGTGATTCTAGATCTGTACTCGGAAGAACTTTACGTTAGTAATGTGAGTGTAACATTATCTGTTCAACAAATATCTGGCTGGCGATTAAATTTGTCAGAAACTAATCTAATAATTCATCCTGATGGTCAAAATCTCACTTTAAACGTTGAACATCTTGGTAACCTCGCTCGCCAGCCGTGGTATAGCAAAGCAGGGGATGGGTGGAATATTTCAGTACCACAAAACGGTGTCGAGGTTCAACCTTTTGGCAACTCTACTGTTACCATATTCGTCACACCACCTGATGATTCAGTCGCAGGAGAAGTTGGTGTCTTGAGGCTGAGAGTTTCTGACGGTGATGGCTCCGGTCAAACCATTCAGGAAGTCCCGGTTAGGGTTGGAAGTTCACCTAGTATTGACCTGTATTCCAAAGGACATTGGTTCGTCAATTCATCTGCTGCAAGTTTCCCAACCGCCTGGGTTGAAAACACCGGCAACGACCTAGCAGTACTCACATTATCAGTGTCAGGTTTACCACCGGGTTGGGCGGCCTCCCATCCAGACTCAATGATAATTTCTCCAAATCAAGTAATAGGTCTACCAATTAGCCTAATTGCTGATGATTCATGGGATAATACCTCTATTGAGATTATGATAGATGTTACACATCCAACAATCGGTACCCAATCATTATCGCTCACAGTAAAGGCATCGGATTTTGCCTTTACTGCATCTCCAGTAATCTCAGGAGTAGTCGATGATATAGCCTCAGTTTCGGTTACCAACACCGAAATATTGGCACCAACCGACGTGCAAAGCGGAGACTCGGAACTACTGATAACCATACCAGTTCTAAAGCAAAATATTACGCTAACTTCGCTTGATGCCGAAACAGAATATTTTGTCCATTCAGCGGGTTATAGTTTGCCACAATATAGTGCGAGTTGCAGTTTCGTGTCCTCAGCAATGAGCGATTTAGGGATAAAAACCATCACTGAAAAAATCGCAAGTTGCACAATCAACGCTCCATTGGATGAGAGATTTACCGGCACCGTGGTTTTACTAACCAATCAAGGCACTGCTGTAGAGCTTGAACGAAATCAGTTTGATGTGTCAAAGGGCAATACTGAGGTAATTGAAGTAAATACTACAGGATGGCTACCACCCGCAGGTGAGATTACCCTCAAACTATACATTATCGACTCCTTTGGCAGGGAAATAACTGCCAAAGAAACTGATGTTGTTGCCAGGGCGAGTGGCTGGAACATCGGAATAAGCGAGTTTACCGCAAATGGTGATATTGAGATAGGAATCACTCGGTTATCATATCAGCGGCTTGCAGGTGTCACCTGTGCGATAAACGTTGATTCTCCTGATAACTCTTGGAGCCAGTCATTAATTATCGATATTGCCGGTTCAACATATGCTAGGACCTACGTCATCAATGACCCAGGAGTTTTTGCTAATGATGATTTAATCAGAGCTGAATTAAGGTGCGCATCACCTTATGACATCGACGATAATGCAGAAGATGATAATGCTCAAGCATATTACAAGAAAGCAAGCGCTGAAATTATCCAAAGCTCTGAATTGATTTATGGGTTTTTGACCATTGTTCTAGCACTAGGAATTGCCTATTTTACTGGGTTTTTATCCACAACTGAGAGCAAACCTAGACCGAAGAAGGCGGCCAAATCTGCAACCAAAGAAATTGATGAAGCAGAAGAAAAAGAGACCATTGATGAAATCATTGATGATGAAATTGATGACTTTAGTATTGAATTTGAAAAAGATGATGCGGTAATTGAGATACTTGACGAAGATGAGCCAGTTGCTAAACAAAGAGAGACAATCGATGATTCCACTGCATCAGGTCGTTTAGCATCACTTCGGGATGAAATGCAAGATGATGATAAACCGCTGGACACCCGACCATTATCCGATCGAATGGCTGATTTTTTCAAAGACTAATTGCAAGGTATTAATTCAGTTGACCTACTGCCGTCGACATGGACCTAGATCAAGTCAATGGGACTACCACTGCATTCTACACTCTTCATTCATGTGATGGCGATCTCGCCTTAGAAATCTCAGAAATACTGCGACAAAGCGACAAAGAGAAAGTGCGTTTATGGCAGTTGCTTGTCAGTGAGCGTCCAACACTAAGATCACGGCTTGTTGAGCAGGGGTTGGAGGAACCTGCAGACTATGGAAAAATTTCCTGGGATGAAACAATGATATTATTTCTTTGCTCAATAAATATTGACGATGAAGGTAAGCCAATGGCAATTGGTGAAAGCTTAAAACGCGAACGATTCGGTCGGTTTCCTTACGGCGACGGATCTCTTGTCAAGTATCTAATAGAATTCCTCAGACCAAATACGCGAATCAAAAACTCAAATCAAATATTATCAAAGATACTAGAGTTGCTCAAAAAACTAACATCATTTAATCACGCTGGCGATTACAGTTCACCAAGATTTGCCGGTGGCAGCGGTGGCATGAGTATTCTTGGCTTCCTCAATTTATCCGAGGTTACAGAAATGCGAAAATTGTTTGCCGGTAGAAACTGGTCTGTCGCCTCCGACGAGCCATTGGATGGTGGTGTGAGGGATGCTATCAAACACCTATTAGCGATGCTGAGAGCAGCAGAGAGACTCGACTCAGGGGTCATGCTAAGGTCGCATGCCTAACTAAAATTTCTCCGATGTTAATCGCTCGTACATAGAAGCGTATAATTCAGCAGTTTGGTCAATCACATTTTGCGGCAACTCGGGAATTGGCGGATCTTTTGTTCCAGCATCCCTTGCTTGCTTCAATTCTGCTTGATGGCCGGTTTCGATATAGTGTGTTCGAACAAACTCCTTTGAAAGCTCGATACACTCACCGTTTTCATATGCAGCAGCATCCCACCAACGGTCCTCATCTAGGGTGCCAAATGTATCGACCAATACTACCTTACGATTTGGTCCTAGGGCGAATTCCTTCTTCCCGTCGACGTGAATTAGCCCATTCTTTGCAGCCTCTCGCTCAATAAGCGCATCAACTTTTAGCACTACTTCGAAGATGGCATTAAGTTCCTCTTCTGTTATGTTAGAGATTTCTAATGCTTCCTCTGTGGTGATATTTCGGTCAAATTTCTCAAACTTTGTTGTAACTTCTAAAAACGGCTTATTCAATTTTGTACCATATTCACAGTCAGCAGCGACTCCCAACTGCTCGGGGGATAACTCGCCACGCTGGAATCTTCGCCATGCGGACCCTGACAAGTAATGACGGCAGATAAATTCTAGCGGCACGAACACCCATTCCATATCCCTAGGTATTGCACCGGGTTCTTTAATCACCTCAACTTTCCTAACAAGGCAACGATCTGTGGCATTTACCTCAACAAGGTGGGTACCACAAATACCCTCCTCTTCGATTAACTTGAACCAATGAGCTGTTGTTCTGTTCAATGATTCACCTTTTCTCGGTATCAATGAAGGTATGATTTGATCAAAAACTGATATCTGATTGGTAAATCTAAACTCTAAGATATCTGGGTCATCAGTTGACCAAACTTGTTTTACTTTGCCTTGATATAGCATCTCGCCCATGAAACTAATGGACGCAATTCGGCTTTTGAACATTTCACAAGCAGATTATATCAATCCTAGAGCATCTTCTATGCGATTCATTTCTGGACCTGTCGTCTCTGTTCCAGCAATTGCGCCATTATTGGAGGCGCAAATACCAGCGCCGACATACGGAGACCCAAAACATGCAGTACCCACCATTGGTGATACCTGCATGACTTGTTCAATTTGCATAACTTCATCTGGAGTCACGTCTGGGTGCAAAAGAATACCTTGATCGTTTGTCACGCCAAGGGAGCCAACCACGTCCTGTCCAGCAATGGTTGTGGCAAGAACATCCACTTTCATTACCTCTGAAATTATCTCAAGCCCTTCTTCAGGGATGCTTGGGCTAGCAACAACGCCTGACTCATTGGCCAGTAGTAAATTACCGGCAGTGTTTACTCCACCTTCCATAACCACGACATCACCGTATGAGGTTAAGACATCCAAATCTGATTCTGTAGCTATGTCAGCAACTGCCATTCCATTTGAATTACCGGATAACAAAGCACCAATCAGGTTCGATCCACCAATCGATAGTTCAACTGATTCAAGACCAAGAACTGAGTCGATTTTCTGCTTCACTGGTTCGGTTAATTCCGCAGGATGAAACACATATTGTCC
>MDTC01153972.1_pt1 | contig 10394 bp, 8 predicted proteins | sample 811181 | NCBI WGS metagenome assembly MDTC01 (sample SAMN05326644, study PRJNA326480) | marine metagenome | isolation source: seawater | place: Pacific Ocean: North | collected 2011
ACGACGGACGGACCTTCGCTCCCACCTTTCAGTACACCGTCCCTGTAGTCCAGAGCCAGCTTCCCTTTCGCCTTGCCCGAACTGTTATGGCACTCATAGCAATGTTCCACCAGCACGGGTCGAATCTTCGCTTCGAAAAAATCGATGCCTTCATCTGCAAGGAGGCCGATGGGTAGAATAAAGAGAAAGGGGAAGCAGAGAAGCGACTTCATACTGTTTGTCGATAGACTACTCTAGAAATTGGTGAGTGACCTCAATCTTTGCAAATCACTATTACTGGTTTACATGAATATAAATTCTAGACTGGTCCACTCTTTCCGGTCTCCTGCCCCTCGATCACGAAGGATATTTCCATGGCTCGCGGTACTCGCGGCGCAGGAGTTTTTGTGCCTCGGGATCGTTGGTTATGGTTTCTTTGTCAGCGTCCCACGCCACGCCTCGGCCAAGCTTGTAGGAGAGCATGCCGAGCATGGGGAGGACGGATGAGCGGTGGGAGGGCTCGATGCCGCAGACGGGTTGGGATTTTTTCTCGATTGCCTGGAGGAAGTCGGCCCAAAGCAGGGTAAGGTTGTGGCCGTCGGGTTCCTGGAGTTGGTGGTCCTCGTGGATAGTCTTTTGCTTGGAATCGGCGGGGTGGAAGGTCCAGCCGTCCCGCCAGCCCATGTGGAAGACGCCTTTCGTACCGTAGAAGTAGGCTCCGATGGCGTGTTTCTCGGAATTGTTCTTGGCGTATTTCCTGTGTTCCCAGGTGGCGGTGAATGACTCGAACTCAAAAGTGGCGACCTGAGTGTCGGGCGCATCGGTGGTTTGGAACTCGTCGTTTAGAATGGCTTTGCCGCGCACGGGCCGGCCACCCGTGGAGTGGACGTACTTGGGAGCTTTTTCATCGGTCCACCAAAGGACTTGGTCGAGCCAGTGCACGCCCCAGTCCCCCAGGGTGCCGTTGGCGAAGTCGAGGAAGTTGCGCCAACCTCCGGGGTGTATGCGTGTGTTGAAGGGTCGCAGGGAGGCGGGTCCACAGTACATGTCCCAGTCGAGACCGTCTGAGGGATCTTGATTGAGAGAGGGCGTTTCTTTCTCGCCTCCTCCCGCCACGAAGAGGCGGACCATGCCGACGTCGCCCACGGCACCGCTCTTGAGGAACTTCATCCCCGAGACGTGGTGCGGGCCGATCCGCCGGTGGAGTCCTACCTGGGCGGTGATGCCCGCGGCTTTCGCGGCCTTCACCATGGCTTGGCTCTCCCCAATGGTGTGGCCCGTGGGTTTTTCCACGAAGACATGGGCGCCGGCCTTGCAGGCGGCGATGAAGGGGAGAGCGTGCCAGTGGTCAGGGGTCGCGATGATGACGATCTCGGGTTTTTCCTTGGCCAACAGCTCACGGTAGTCCTTGTAACCTTTAGGGGTGTCGCCCGTGAGGCGCTCCACCTTCTCGGCCGAGACGTCGATGGCTTCCTCGTCCACGTCGCAGAGGCCGACGACTTTGGCGCTTCCCGCGGCCATGGCCTCTCGGAGGACGTTCATGCCCCACCAACCCGAGCCAATGAGAGCGGTCCTGTACTTGCGTCCTGTCTTGGCGCTGAGGGCGGGGGCGCAACTTGCCGCGAGAACGCTTGCGGCGGAGGTCTTGAGGAAGTGTCTGCGGCGCATGCTCATGGTGGACATTTGGATGACTTTATCTGAAATGGTCAAGGACGGGTTGGTTCCAAAGCGGTTGACGTTTGATCGTGAAAATCATTCCTCACACCCTGTCCATGGAGAAGGAAATCACGGTGGTGGCCGAACAGGCTTGTGGTTGGCCGAACCTGACGAGGTTGCCCAACGGGGAGGTGCTATGCACTTATTTCAATGCTCCGAGCCATGGACTGGAGGAGGGCGACTTGGTTTGCGCCGCCAGCGCGGATGGTGGGCGAAGTTGGAAGCCTCGAGGCGTGGCGGCTCCGCATCCCGAGGGTGGGAACCGGATGCACCTCGGGGTGGGCGTGGCGGGGAATGGCGACTTGCTTGTTTTTTCCAGTGGATTTTACGTGAAGGACGGAGAGTTCGCTGGTTTCGCGGGGCAATGGCTTTCACGTTCCGCGGATGGCGGGCGATCTTGGGAGGTGGAGGAAAAACCTGCGGTTCCCGAGCCTTGCTCGGAGGCTATCCCTTTTGGACGCGTACTTCAGTTGAGCGATGGACGGTTGGCCTATTCCTGTTACCGCTCACAAGGAAAAGGAAACCCCAGCAAGTCATGGATCGCTTTTTCCAAGGATGACGGAGCGACTTGGACGAACTGCGTCCAGTTCGGTGAGGACGATTCCAACGAACCCACCTTGCTGGAGACGAAACCTGGGAAACTGTTGGCCGCTGTCCGTACCCACGTCGACCACCACGTGAAGCTATGCGAGAGTCGGGATGCTGGGGATACCTGGAGTGACGTTGGTCCGCTTACTCTGCCCATGCAGCATCCCGCCGACCTCGTGAGACTGGGCGATGGCCTGCTTTTGCTAACTTACGGCATTCGTAACCGTGGCTTGATGGGAGTGGGAGCAAGGCTGAGCCAAGACAACGGAAAAACATGGCGGGCGCCATGGATCATTCATCAGTTCGGCGACGATGCTACCGATTGCGGATACCCTTCGACCATCATGCTGGACGAGGAAGGCACCCTGCTCACTGCGGCGTACACGGATTATGAGGCAAGCCTCGGAGAGGAGGCCGATGGTTATCGCGCGTTAACCTTTCGTTGGTCGCTGGAAGATTGGCTGGACGATAGGGCGCTCCAGTCCATCTCGGATGGGAAACTGCTGAAGATCTGAGGCGTTCTGGCTGGACGCATCCGCCTTTTGCGGACATTCGTGCGGATTACTCTTTAATGCAACCCAGGTTGATACCATGAGCGAAGACATCTGTCGTTGGGGGATTCTCGGAACTGCGGGAATCGCCAAGAAAAACTGGCAATCCATCAATAATGCGGGGAATGCCCGACTGGTGGCGGTGGCGAGCCGGGATACGTCCCGAGCCCAAGCCTACGTCGACGAGTGCCAATCCCACGTGGCTTTCGATCCCGCGCCTCGGGCGGTTGGCAGTTATGAGGAATTGCTGGCAAGCGATGATATCGATGCCGTCTACGTTCCGTTGCCCACTGGGCCACGCAAGGAATGGGCGATCAAGGCGGCGGAGGCGGGCAAGCACCTGATGTGCGAGAAACCCTGCGGGGTGAACGTTGCGGAGGTGGAGGAAATCATTGCGGCTTGCGAGCGGGCGAACGTCCAGTTCATGGACGGTGTCATGTTCATGCATGGCGAACGACTTGCCAAGATTCGCGAGACCCTCGACGATGGTGAAAGCATCGGCAAACTCCGCCGCATAGCGACCCAGTTCAGCTTTTGGGCGCCCGAGGATTTCCTGACGGGCAACATCCGCATGCACAGTGATCTCGAACCACTGGGTTGCCTTGGCGATCTCGGGTGGTACAACATCCGCTTCAACCTCTGGGTGATGAACTACCAGATGCCCCGCGTAGTCACGGGACGTTTGTTAAATGCCTCGGGACGTTCGGATAGCCCGCGTCCCGTGCCGACCGAGTTCTCCGGAGAAATGCTTTTCGACGGCGACGTCTCCGCCAGCTTTTATTGTTCCTTTCTCACCGAGCACCAGCAGTGGGCCCACCTCAGCGGAACCAAGGGTAGCTTGCGGGTGGACGACTTCGTTTTGCCCTATTACGGGAATGAAGCCGCCTTTATCGTCTCGAATCCTGTCTTCGATCAAACCGTGTGCGACTTTAACATGGAGCGCCATGAGAGACGGGTGGCTAGCGACGAATACAGCGACAGCCACCGCACCTCGCAGGAAACGAAGCTCTTCGGCAATTTCTCGGATCTAGCCTTGGGCGGAACCCCTGACCCTCATTGGCCTCGGATCACGCTCCAAACCCAACAGGTGATGATGGCCTGCGTGGAATCAGCCGAGAACGGCGGCAGGGAAGTGAGTGTAGGTTAGCCGCAACCTGCTTCCTTCGGCGGTATCGCCCTGTGGATGGCCAAGGCGATCAAGCCTCCAATCACGGGAGCGAGAAGGTATAGCCAGAGATATTCCGAATTTCCTGCCACCCATGCGGGGCCAATGGTGCGGGCTGGATTCATGGATGCGCCCGTCATGGGCCCGAAAAGGTAGGCGTTTACTCCCACGGTGGCTCCTACGAGAAGGGCGATCCGTTGGATCGAGGTCCCCACGATGCAGGGCGCTCGCAGGATCATGAACATGAGAACGAAGGTGATGCCTGTTTCGATCCCGAATGCCAAGCTCGTGGAGAGAGTTTCCTTGGGCAGAGTCATGCCCGCCACCCCGTTGTTCAAGACATAGACCAAGAAGGCTCCCGCCGCGGCTCCGAGGCATTGGGCGATGAGGTAGGGAAGGAGATTCCGTTTCTCCAGTTTCCCTTGGAGCGCGAAGGCAATGGAGACAACGGGATTTAAGTGCGCTCCCGAAACTTTCCCGAACAGCAGGATCATGCCCCCCACGGCGCAACCGAAGGCAAGGGCGACACCGAAGTTGGAGGCGCCAAGGGCCACTGCCCCCGTGCCTGCGGCAACCAAGACGAAGGTCCCCGTGAATTCAGCTCCCCCCTTTCTCACCATCGCCAGGGCTTCGTCCGTTTTTACGATTCCTGAATGAACGTTCGCCAAATCTATCGCGCCGTCCATCCTCCGTCCACGACCAGCATGCTGCCCGTGACGTAACTGGCAGCGTCCGAGGCGAGATAGATGGCGGCGCCTTGGATTTCACGGAGATCGCCCCAGCGCTCGAGGGCGGTGGCCCCGACGATGAATTTCTTGCCTATCTCGGTGTCGGCGATGGGTTCATTCATGGGGGTGAGGAAAGGACCGGGACAGATGGCGTTTACAGTGATGCCCTGCTTGGCCACTTCCAAGGCAAGGGCACGGGTCATTTGGGTGACGGCTCCCTTGCTGGTCGTGTAGGGCGTGCGGTCGGCCAAGCCAACGAGCCCGAGGGTGCTGCTGAGGTTGATGATGCGCCCGCTTCCGCGGTCCTTCATGTGCGGGAGAACGGCTCGCGAGCAAAGCCAGACGCCGTTCACGTTGATGTCCTGCACTTTCTTGAAATCCTCGTAGGAAACCTCGTCGATGGCTCCGCGAACGTTTATGCCCGCGTTGTTGACCAAGACGTCGACGCGCCCAAATTCAGCGAGAGCCTTGGCCACCATGGCCGCAACCTCTTCCTCCTTTGTGACGTCGGCTTCGAAGCCCACCGCTCCGTGTCCATGGTCGGAAGCGATCTCGGCGGCGGCGGACTCGGCTTCCTCCAGGTTGCGACTGACGAGGAGGACGTCGGCTCCTGCCGAGGCGAGTCCCGCGGCCATAGCTTGTCCGAGACCCTTTGAGCCACCGGTTACGATGGCTGCGCGACCCGTGAGATCGAATTGTTTGATTCCGGATAGCATGGTGAACATAGGTTGGGAAAGATTGCCGGCATGGCAATTCCGTTCATGAAAAAGGCGGCGTCCGGATCGAACGCCGCCTTTTGGCAAAAGAATTTCTTTCGAGAAAGAAGCTTCAGCCGTTGAGGGCTTCGTAAACCTTGCCGACCATTTTCTCGCTCGGCGTGAGAGCCTTGTCACCGGTGGTCCACTTAGCTGGGCAGGCGTCCCCGGGGCGTTTTTCGCAATGGACGTTTGCCTGCATGATACGGGTGAGCTCGTCCATGTTGCGACCGAGGTTGTAGAAGTTGACCTGAGAGGAGACGAGCTTGCCTTCGGGGCTGATGATGAAGGTACCGCGGAGGGCGAGTCCGGTGTTCTCGTCGTACACGCCGAAGAGACTGGAAACTTCGCCTGTGGGGTCGGCTGCCATGGTGTACTTCACACCCTTCATGAGTTTTTCCTCGCGGTGCCAAGCAAGATGGGAGAATTTTGTGTCGGTGGAGACTGCAATGACCTTGGCTCCCATTTTCTCGAGGGCTTTCTGCTGGTCGGCCAAATCGGCCAACTCAGTTGGGCAAACGAAGGTGAAGTCGGCTGGATAGAAGACGAGAATCGTCCACTTGCCCTTCTTTTTTCCCTTGGCCTTGAGGCTGGAAAGGGAGACGGAGCCAAACTTGCCGGTGGCGGCCTCATAGGTTTCCATAGTGAAATCGGGTACTTCCTCCCCGACGGACACGATTGCGTATTCTTCGAATTCTGACATGATGCTAAGATTTGTAGGTTGCGGTTGAAAAGGGGTGCTCAAGGCAACGCTTCTGGGCGAAACGTCAATATTTTCCTTCTTTATGATCCCGGTCGGTATTTCTTGATCAACTCAGGTTTGACGGTTACGTCGCTGTTGTCCTGGTAGTGCTTTTGGAGGGCGATCAACTGTTTTTTCAAACGGGCGGTGATCTTGTCCTGCTCGGACTTTCCGTAGAGGTTGTGCAATTCGTCGGGATCTTTCTTCAGGTCGTATAGTTCCCATTCCTCGTCAAACTGATAAAAGTGCATCAGTTTGTGTCGTTGGGTGCGAATTCCATAATGTCTGGGCACCATGTGCACACTGGGGTATTCGTAGTAATGGTAGTAGATGCTCTTGCGCCAGTTCTTCGGTGAATTGCCCTTGAGCAGCGGTACAAGCGACTTTCCCTGCATGTCCTTTGGGATCGGGGCGCCCGCCATCTCGAGGAAAGTCTCGGCGTAGTCCAAGTTCTGGATGAGATGCTTGTCGCGGGACCCTGGTTTGGTAACCCCCGGCCATTTCACGATGAAAGGCATCTTGAGCGACTCGTCGTACATCCAGCGCTTGTCGTACCAACCATGGTCGCCGATATAAAAGCCTTGGTCGGAACAGTAGATGACCACGGTGTTGTCATCGAGCTTGAGTTCCTTGAGGGTGGCTTGCAGACGACCTAGGCTTTCGTCCACCCCCTTCACGGCGCGCAGGTAGTTTTTGGCATAGCGTTGAAATTTCCACCGCACGAGGTCCTTGCCCTTGAGGTTCGCCTTGTGGAAAGCGGCATCCCTGGGGCCATAGGCATCCCGCCATTTTTTCAACTGATCGGGACTCATCCGCTTCATGTTGTGCCAGGCCGAGCGATCTTGCCGCTTTTGCGAGGCCGGTTGGTTGTAGTCCGCCGTGAGATCGACGAACAGATCGTAGTTGAGGTCCATGTGGCGATCGATTTCCAGTTCCTGAAGGCGAGCGGGCGGGGCGTTGTCCTCCCATTTGTCGAAGAGGGTGGGGGGTTCCGGGATTTCGACGTCGTCGTAGAGGTCGAGGTGGCGCAGGGCGGGCATCCAGTTGCGGTGGGGAGCCTTGTGCTGAACCATCAACATGAAGGGTTTGTCGCCCTTGCGCTTCTTTTTCAGCCAGTTTACCGCAAGGTCGGTCACGACGTCTGTGCAGTAACCATCGATGCGACGCTTGCCGTCGGCGAAGATCATGTCCGGGTTGTAGTACAATCCCTGTCCCGGGAGCACGGCCCAGTCGTCGAATCCTTTTGGATTGCCGCGCAGGTGACTTTTCCCGTAGATGGCGGTTTGGTAACCGGCCTTTTGGAGGAGCTTGGGGAAGGTCTGTTGGTTCCAGTCAAAAGTATTGCCGTTGTTCATGAACCCGTTCTTGTGGCTGTGCTTACCCGTTTGGATGACGGCTCGGCTTGGTCCGCAGATCGAGTTCGTGCAGAAACTGTTCTCGAACAGCATGCCCTCGGCGGCGAGCCGATCGATGTTGGGCGTAGGGTTGACGGATTTGAGCCAACCGTCGTAGGCCCCGATGGCATGGGGGGCGTGGTCGTCCGAGAAGACGAAGAGAACGTTCGGTCGTTCGTCCTCGCCTGAAACAACGAGGGCGAACGAGGCAAAAGGGAGCAGGATATATTTCAAGGAGCGATTGATTTTCATTCCTTTTCTCATGAAAATTTCCTGCTCTAGGGCGAGTCTTTTCGAACGGATGATACATTTTTCGTTGATTACATGATCAAGATTCATTGGTCGGATTGATGGTCTCTCTTCTCGGACATTGACTATCTCCCAGGATTTGGAAGCATCTTGTTCATGCTTGTGGATGGTCAACCTTTCCGCACCGTCTGGATCCCCGAAGAAGAACCCGAGGTCGTACGCATCATCGATCAACGTCGTCTTCCGTTTGTTTTTACTCTGGAAGACTTGCGAACGACCGATGAGGTTGCCTGCGTAATTCAGGACATGTGGGTCCGTGGGGCGGGATGCATTGGAGCTACCGCTGGTTTCGGCATGTGGTTGGCAACCAAGGAAGCGGCCACCGACAATGATTTCGATACTGCCCTGGTTCGCCTTTCCGAGAAACTCCGCTCAACTCGCCCTACGGCAGTGAATCTTGCATGGGCCATCGACCGGCAACTTGAGATTCTTGCTCAATCGAATGAAATCCCTGCAAAAATCGATGCGGCTCGGGCAACCGCCCAACTGATTGCAGACGAAGACGCAGCAGCCTGTCGTTCCATTGGCGAACACGGGGTGAAAATCCTTGAGGAAATCTCCAGAGCCAAAAACGGTGAACCGGTCAACGTGCTGACTCATTGCAATGCCGGTTGGCTCGCGTTCGTGGATTACGGTTCCGCCACCGCTCCCATTTACGCTGCTCATGACAAGGGGATTCCAGTTCACGTGTGGGTGGATGAGACGCGTCCCCGCAACCAAGGAGCGCGCCTGACCGCTTGGGAACTGCTCAAGCATGGTGTCCCGCACACCGTCATCGTCGATAACGCGGGTGGGCACCTCATGCGAACGGGACAGGTGGATCTCGTGATCACAGGCACGGACCGTACTACTTACACAGGCGACGTTTGCAATAAAATCGGAACTTACCTCAAGGCTACTGCTGCCAAGGATTGTGGTTTGCCGTTTTACGTCGCTTTGCCTTCTTCCACTTTTGATTGGAAGGCTCGCGACGGTTTGGCCGAAGTCCCGATCGAGCAACGTTCCTCCGACGAAGTTGCCCTCGTTGACGGTCTCCTCGACGGTGCCGAAACCTCCGTTCGTATCTTGCTCGAGGGTTCAGCAACCGCCAATCCTGCTTTTGACGTCACGCCAGCTCGCTTGGTCACTGGTCTGATTACCGAGCGCGGCGTATGTGAGGCAGGGGAAGAAAGCATCCTCGATCTCTTCCCCGAAAAAAGATAGACCCAACAGAAGTGAAAAACCTTTGGAACGAAGAAGAAGCGGCTCGCCTCAAGGCCCAAGACGGTGAACTCGGTTTGCGGGTCTACACTTCTCGCCTGCTCGGAGCGGACGAGTCTTTGGTCTTGGCCGGAGGCGGCAACACCTCGGTCAAGTTGACTAAAAAAAACGTACTCGGCCAAGAAGACGAGCTGCTCTACGTGAAGGGAAGCGGTTGGGATTTAGCCACCATTGAAGCTCCTGGATTTGCAGGTGTTCGCATGGACCATTGCCTGAACCTGCTCAAATTACCCGAACTGGCGGATTCGGTCATGGTCAACGAGCTCAAGACGCACTGTACCTTGGCCTCGGCCCCGACGCCCTCGGTGGAAACCCTTTTGCACGCCTGCTTGCCCTTCAAGTACGTGGATCACACCCATGCCGATGCCGTCGTCACCCTAACTAACCTGGCCGATGGTGAAGCTCGTTGCCGTGAAGTATTCGGTGATCGGGTGCTCATCGTCCCTTACGTCATGCCAGGGTACGATCTCGCCAAATACTGCGCCGATCTCTGGAGTCGGGAGGGCCGCGATGATCTATTGGGGCTCGTTTTGCTCAAGCACGGCATATTTTCCTTTGGGGACGATGCCCGCCAATCGTACGATCGAATGATCGACCTCGTTGCCTTGGCCGAAAAACATCTTCGCGAGCAAGGGGTCTGGGAACTTTCCGAGTCGAGCCAGCAATCCTCTCCCGCACCATCTCCACTCGAAGTGGCGACTCTCCGCAATTTGATCTCCGATGCCACCGGCTTCCCCATGCTCTTGAGCAGCAATCGCTCGGACCGAGCTTGTTTTTTCGCTGGCAACCCTACGTTTTGCACTGCTTATCAACGAGGAACGGCCACGCCCGACCATGTCATACGCACCAAGGGTATGCCTCTGTTGGGTCGTGACGTCACCGCTTACGCAGATGCTTACCGTGACTATTTTCAGCGTAACGCCGGCCAAGCCACCGCCGGAGAAAAACTATCCATGTTGGATCCTTCTCCCCGCCTCGTTCTCGATCCTGAAATGGGTCTGCTCTCGGCGGGACGCGCAGCGAGTGATTGCGCCATAGCCAATGCCATCGCCGAGCACACCATGGATATCGTCGAGCGGACCGAGGCCCTTGGTGGCTACGAGCCCGTTGGCGAACACGATCTCTTTCTGATGGAGTATTGGGAACTGGAGCAAGCCAAGCTCAAGGGAAAGGGAAAGCCACCTGTCTTTGCCGGTGAGATCGCCCT
>MDTC01164502.1_pt1 | contig 10394 bp, 6 predicted proteins | sample 811181 | NCBI WGS metagenome assembly MDTC01 (sample SAMN05326644, study PRJNA326480) | marine metagenome | isolation source: seawater | place: Pacific Ocean: North | collected 2011
CAAGAAATGACATTGACCCACCCCCGTCTATTTAGGAAAAGAGACTGGAGTAGAGTTGGTGGTTTTTCCGAGGAGTTGGAATTTAAGATTGATCACGATTTCTTCTTAAAATTGAGTGAGATAGGGAACTTAGTAGTTCACAACAAGGCTCTTTGCAGTTATGAAAACAGCCCTGCGCAATCTAGTGTCTACGAACACATGGCGGAATTGGATGAGATGCAGAAAAGTATCCAGCAATCTTTGGTTAGGCAGAATTTGTCTGATTGGGAAGTAAACACTAGAAATTATTTGACTGGAAAGCGTGGTTTATCACTCATCAAAAAAGGAAAGAGTTCGATTAGTAAAATGCCATTACTTTCAGTGGTTATCATTACGCGCAATAGGGCGAATTTATTATCTGACGCCGTAAGAAGCACTTTGAATCAGAGTTATGATAACTTTGAGTTAATTATCATCGATGATGGTTCAAGCGATAATACAGTCAGCACAATTAAAGCATTCAGCGACGTTAGAATCCGGTTATATTCAACAGAACCATCGGGTATTCCCAAATCACGAAATTTAGGCGTAAAAATGGCACAGGGAGAGTACGTAGTCATCATGGATGACGATGATTTAATGCTTCCAAATCGTTTGCAAGAACATATCGACAGCCTCACTCCAAACTCTTCTGGAAGCTATGGAGGCTGGATTGATCAAGACTCTAAAATGGAACATGAATATTTCCCTGGTGCGCCACATGGTTACAGTGAAATTTTGTTTGGAGGAAAGGTCATGCTGCATCCTGCAAGTATGATTAAAAGAGAAGTTTTACTAGAATTCCCGTACGACGAAAATTACAGTTTTGGGACCGATTACGTAATGAATCTTGAAATAGCACGGGCAGGGCATCGTTTCAGTCACACAGGTACTTACATTCTCTTACGTAGATTCCACGGAGGGAATGTTACGATCACGAATTCCAGTGAACAAAAAGATACTGCTAGAGTTCGAGTAAAGGAGTTTTTACAACAATTAGATGAGGAAACTGAGAAACAAATGAGGGCAGAGTGGAAAGCAACTCAACACTTTAACGATACTCCACGACCAACACTTTCAGAACTTAATTTGTATTTCCCTTGGTTAAACGACTCGTCAATAATCTCACTCAATGAGGCTGACGTCACTAAAGCAACTCCCATTAGACAAGATTCTAAAGATGGCTATGATGTTGGAAAACGCTGGAAGCAGCATGGAGATTTACTAATTTTCGATTCTGGCTCAAGAGATATTCACTTTAAGATGCCTAAAGGATGGAATTTAACAGAAACGCACCCAGATTTATTTCGTATATCTCACTATTTCCTCTGTTCGCCATGGGAAGCAGGTATTCTAAACGATTGGGTGCCAAGTAGGCGTAAAGGGTGGCGGCCAGGTTTGGCATTTAGCGGAGGGGCTGATTCTACTGCTTGTATGCAATTGATGCCGACTGAAACATTGTTATTTTACCATCAAAGAGATGGATTTGAATCGAATTTACATCATTCAAATGCATTCAGATTTTTCGATAAGTTGAGAAGTGATGGGAAACAAGTAGTAGTGGTAAAAAGCAATCATGAACAGATTCGGCTTGATCAAGGAAAATCGGTTGGTTTCAGTACAGATTTAGCAGGAGCAGTTCACATAATTCTTCTTGCCGACTACTTTGAATTAGGAGCCGTTGCAATGGGGATGCCTCTTGAGAATTCGTATTTATTTCATGGCCATAAGGGTCGGAATTTTAACGAATCATCTTACTGGAAAACACATTCTTCAATTTTGCAAAGAGCTGGTTTAGATTTGTTGTTCCCAACAGCAGGCGCTTCGGAAATTATCAATCAACGAATTGTTGAAAATTCAAGTTATGATGATTATTCCGAAAGTTGTCTCCGTTCAAAGGAGAGTGGGAAAGTATGTGCAAGGTGTTGGAAGTGTTTCAGAAAAAATTCGTTGAAGGGCAAAAAAGTAACCATTCAAGGCGAAATAGAGATATTTTTGCAAAAACGCCCACTAAAGCAAGCAATTTCAACTTTATATGCAATACAACGCCTTCCTGAACTACAACAAGCCTCAATCAGAGAAAAATACCCAGACCTCATTCCGCTATTACAGGAAGACTACTCAATGATTGAAAGGTATTATCCATCATTTTCCGAGATTCTTCCAGAGGAATTCAGGACTGGAATCCTTGAGAATTTAGACGCAGTAGCCGAGCCGATGTCGGAGGAAGAATCCTTGAAACTTCTTTCTCTTAATCTGTTTAATTCCTAAACGTCAATTTAACCACAGGTCAAGCTTGACTTCCACAGTCATGATTGGGCCTTTACTCCCGCTGATTCCCTTACGAAACTTCGTGACTGAATCAATTATATGTTCCCGTTTATCTCTGTCTGAAACAATTAAATTTGAGAGAAGATAGTTTGGAATTTCCCCTAACTTATATTGATTTTTAGAGCATACGAAGAGGGTTTGATTTTTCATTAACATGGCTCTGTAATCGTACTCTCCTTCATTCAAACTCATATATTCGGCATGTTCCTTTGTTTGAATAATATTAATTCCGTTTTCTTTCAATAATAACTCAAGTTCTTTAGATGGGCTATAATCAAAGAAAATTGTGTTCCGTATTATGGTGTCATGACTTGTAAAGGAACTGATTTCTTTTGTTCGATAAAATTTTTCAGAACGCTCTTTAACAACATATTCATCACTACGTACTTTAATCCAGAAGAAACTCTTTTTCGGTTCACACTTCCTTAAAATCGACATTAAGCCAGCATAGGGGTACTTCCCAACAAAAACCAATCTTTGAGGCCGATATGAGCGTATAATTCCTGCTAAGAAGTGTTCTAATGTCAGGTTCCATTCTTTCGCATCAATTTTGAGTTCTCGGCGAGTAGGAATTAAATGATCGTACTTTGTATTGATAGATGGGTTGCCAATCCCAATCGAAATACTATTCGCAGAATAATTCAATGCCTGTCTTGAGAAGGATTTTTCATCCCCTTCTCGCATTTTTTCAAGATCAAAAATGAATACACAATCCGTTAGTGTGGTCTTATCGTCTAGTTCCGAGCGTGACTTACGATGGGATAGGATTCTTTTGGTTAGATTAATTGGAAGAAGTGGAAGTTTCCATGGCGAGATTATTATTTTTCTTAACTCGTCGCCAAATACAAAAGAGTATGATTCTTCTGCTTCTTTTTCGATCCGAATATATTTCAATGCCATCTTATTTCCTCTTCTCTTCAGATTCATAATAGGAAGCGATTGCTTCCTTAGGGGCGCCATCGAACATGATCTTCCCCTTACTCATGTGAATAACTCGGTCACATATCGATGTCATCAGCCCAAAGGAGTGGCTAACCAAAACGACAGTCCCCGCATCAGCCACCATATCGAGAATTTTTGCCTTTGATTTTTCTTTGAAAACAGGATCACCGACGCCTAAAACCTCGTCGATAAGAAGAATTTCGGGATTTAATGCGCTGGCTACTGCGAGTCCTAGTCTTGCTTTCATACCAGCAGAGTATGTTCGTAGAGGTTCATCAATAAAAGATTCTAATTCGCTAAAGGATACAATCTCTGGCATGAGTTCCGTCATAGCCTTTTCGTTGTGTCCCAATATACTTCCATACAAGAATGCGTTCTGTCGACCTGTTAAATGGCCTGTAAAACCAGTGCCTAAGCCAGCCAGTAAGGATATTTTTCCTGATGATTTGCAATGGCCCTTATCAGGAGAAAAAATTCCTGCTATTACTCGTAAAAGCGTTGATTTACCGCATCCATTTCGCCCAATGATTCCAAGAACCTCGCCTTTTTTTACGGAGAAACTGATATTTTCCAAGGCTAGGAAATCACCTGAAACAGATTTTTTGAAGACATTGAGTATGCTTTTCTTTTTTGGAAATGATAACGAAACGTTGTCAATTAGAATAGACGTTTCACTCATAGATATTTCACCGCCGAACGTTCAAATCTAGTAAATACCATAGTTCCAATAATCCACATTGCTATTCCCCAGCCGATGGAAATCATGATTCCATTGATAGGGAACTCAGTCACTTTGCCCAAAAAACCGTCCCTGGCTAATGTTATTGGGAAAACCATTGGATTCCAAATGACAACATCTGAAGCCCACCCTCGTTTCATTGCCATTTCCCAGGTCCACATTACAGGGGAAACGAAAAACCCGGCTCTGACAATGAATCGAATAAGATGTTCGATATCCCGATTTATACAATTTGCTGGAGCTAACAATAAACCAAGACCTACTGCGTTGAAAGCTGCCAGAATTATGGCGACAGGGACCAATATCAACTGCCAAGAAATCTGTAAGTCGTAAGCGATGAGCAACGGGACGAGAACGATTGAACTCATGACCGTGATCCAAATGGTTGAACCTATAGATGCATAAGTAAAAATCAGTCTTGGGAAATAGACTAAGTGGATGGTTGATGAATTTCTTGTGAGGCATGTCACAGTACTTTGCAGACACTTGCCAAAACAACTCCAAATAATTACTCCAATAATGACCCAAACAGCGTACAGAGGGTCAGGATCGTCTGCAATCATAATGAATAAAAAGTAGTACACTGCGGAGAGCAATGCTGGTTCAAGTACGGTCCAAGCATATCCAAGAAATGAATTGCTATATTTTGCTTTGATGTCTCTCCGAATCAAATTTTGAATGAGAAACTGATGATAAAAAAGTACCGTGAATGAAGATAAGGGGGCGAGAATCGAGGAAGATCGATCTCCTACTTCTTTGAGTGAGGCACTTTTGCTATCCCCCATGGTTATGGCTTAAGTCTAACCTTTATCAAGCCCCTCTAGGATTTGCACAGGTCCCGTTTAGTTGATGAGGTGTGACCTTCAGGCCTCTTTATGACAAAGAGGCCGGTCGGCGGAAACTTTAGTCCTAATTCGGAAACGATTGTTGGAATTGTTGGATTGGGGTATGTAGGGCTACCGACTGCGATTGGCTTCCATGAAGCGGGATATACGATATGGGGCTGCGATACCTCGAATCTTGTAATAGAACAATTAATAGCAGGAAAAAATCCAGTAGGCGATTCTGAGTTGAATAAAATGATTCCAGAAGTTGGTTCGGAAAGGTGGCATATTACGACTTCTGTTGGAGATACAGCCAATTTATGCGATATCATTCTTGTCACAGTCCCCACCCCTATAACAACTGATTTGAAACCAGACTTGTCCTACATAATCAGCGCAGGGGAAGAGATTTTCTCAAACATTGACACAACTAAGCACACAACAGTTGTCTTAGAATCAACAGTATACCCTGGTGTAACAAATCAAGTTTGGAGGCCTCTTATTGAGAAAAATGGTCTTGTGGAAGGCTTGAATGTTGACATAGCGTATTGTCCGGAGCGATTCAATCCAGGGGATACAGAACGTACCGTTCGAAAAGTCGCTCGAGTAATTGGCTGCAACAACGAACAGGTTGGGCATGACCTCGTTAATTTTTATAAGAACCTCACAGAGGAAGACGTCCGCTATGTTGGTAAAATTGAGGTTGCTGAGGCTGCCAAGGTCATAGAGAATGTACAGCGGGACATCAACATCGCATTGGTTAATGAATTGGCCAGAATATTTCCTGCCATGGATGTTGACGTCGAGGATGTGTTATCCGCTGCTGCAACAAAATGGAATTTTCATCGCTACACCCCTGGGGTTGGTGTGGGAGGGCATTGTATTCCAGTTGACCCATATTACATGATTCAACGTGCATCAGATGTTGGAGTCCCTGCAGGGCTCATCTCAGCGGCAAGAGCGGTAAACAGATCCATGCCCAGTCACGTTGCTAGCGTTGTTATTGATTTGTTATGGAAGCATGGAGTTTCTGCAGACGATGCACGCGTTTTACTTCTTGGATGGTCATACAAAGCAGAAGTAGGCGACCCTCGCGAAACACCTGCCGAACCCCTTTCTGAAACGCTTATTGGGAAAGGGATACATGTTGCTGCTTGGGATCCGCATATCGAGCCCGGCCGAATACCAAAAAATGTGGAATCAGTCGAAGATATCTCAAAAGTCGAAAATTTTGATATTGTTATTCTTGTTACTGCTCATAACGCATGTTTGGAACTCGATTGGCGAAACCTCTGTCAAAATATGCGAACTCCTCTTATTTATGACGGTCGGAGAGTGTTAGATCTTGACCTATTAAATTCAGTTGGCTGGAAGACTTATGCAGTTGGCCGACCGACCTTTGAATATTGAATTAATTCACTGATTTAAAGAGGCAAAATCCATAATAATCCTACGTTTTCTTTTGTCTTGTAGAATATTCTCTATAGTAACGAATCTTTCATCGAGAAATTCTAATTCTCCAAGAAGTGCAATCGCTAGGTTTTCATCGAAATAGGCCTCAGCATCAATAGAAGGCATCATTTTTGAGGCTTTTACAGAGGAATATGCTGGAACTGGGTGTTGTGGAATCTCCATCCCGACCAAAGGGACATCAAGGACATCAGGATTGTAACGCTTCATTAACTCATATGCAAATTCAAACGTTGCTTTATGGAAATCATGTTTTCCGTAAATAAGAATCATATCATTAATGATTTGATGACTTAATATTGGAATTGTCGCCGTATAGGACATCCGTGCTGCATACCAACGGTTCATGCTGAATATCTTCGCCCAATTGTGACGTTTGTAATTATCTTGCCCTGAGATTACAAGCCTCTCTTGGAAAATTTTAGAAGTTCTCCAATTGTTTGAACTCCAATCCCCCCAAGAGACCAACATCCCTTTTTTGTAGTCATCTTTTGACCTAGGCATCCAAATTTTACCATCGCCTGTTTTGTTTTGGCTTGGAATATTCATTAAATCTGTAACTTGTTTCCCGATAACAACGTCTGGATGATCTTCGGGGCCAAATAGTGTTGCTGATAATGAAATATCATAGTCTTTAGAGATATGATTCACGAGTACTGTGCTTAGTCTTGAATCCAAACCTCCAGACATTAATAATTCAATGTTAGCGCCTTTCATTTCGTTAAATACCGCTCGGATTGAATCCTCTATCAAACCAAAACAATGGTCATAAAACAAATCCTTGCTTTCGAGGTACATCTCCTCTAGATCATTTCGGAATAATTCGTATTGAATCGATTTTGAACAGAGTTCGAAATCTTCAAACCAATATTTGGTAGTTGTAAGTGCTCTCGAAATGTCTGAAAACATTGTCTTCTCAGGGAAAACCCTCGTCCCCCACTCGTTCTCAATTGATTCAAATATGTAGTCAGGGTCATAAAATTTCACGATTCTCTTTTCTCGCCTACTGACTAAGCACTTGTTTAGCAAACCTAAATCTGTTGACAACACAGTGTGATTTTTTCCTTTGTGGACGAACAATGGACAAAACGTCATAGTTGTGGAGAAAATTTCCCCTTCTCCATCATTCTCAACCCCCAGAAGAAGAAAATCGCCTTGCACTTGATTTTTATTTTCACGAAGATAATCATAGGTTTCCTCTGAATTTAAAATCCCTGCTTTACTGACTATGGCAGTTCCTTTGGTTAGAAAGACTCCTCTCTCATTGATGATGGGTTCATTTGTAGGGACTTTTGAGTTCCTTGAATACATCCATATGGAAATAGCCCCATTTTTTATCAGAGTGGCATTTTTTGCTGGATATGTTAGTGAGCTTGGGTCATTGAGAATATCTTCATCCACTGGTAACATTTTGGTAGTTGATGTGTTGAATGGTACGACTAACAGAAACTCCATATTTGATTCAATAAACAAGTAATATATTAATATCAAGCGAATAAAATTACGGTGAAGAATGTTTAACATAACCATTCATCTAACACCTTCATGGGCGTTAAACCAATCATTCTAGTGTTGGTTTTTTGTTTACCTATGCTAAGTGGATGTCTTGCACAGGAAGAAGATAATCCGACAATAGTTGATTTAATTGAAACTGAAGTTGAACAATTTGATACACAGGGTCGAGATTCTGTTATTGGAGGAATTTCGAATGAAAACATTTCTGTTCAACAACGTGATATGCTGACTTCAATGATTCAACACCATCGATCAGAAGATTTCAATATAAGCGATATTCCTCTTGAAGGAGGTAATTGGACTCACTACTTTGCGTGCAGTGGAGGACAAAAAATTGAGTACATTTACCCCATGCCAGACCATTTCTCTTGTAATGGAACTGATGAAATTCTAACCGGTGAACAATATGAGACGACATGGGTTGCTTATCGACATAAAGAAATTATCAAACATTCAGCCGTTCAATCAGCAATAACATATTTTTTGACAAATGAAACAAAGAGCGGAGAGCGGGCCAGGGATATTTTACTTCATTATGCAAATATTTACGATGGTCTGCCTGTGCAAGATAAATTTGGAAATCGAGACGCAGCAGGCGGTAAATTAACGAGACAATCTCTTGACGAGGCTGTTTTGCTAATCGACTTGGCTTGGATTCAATATCTCATTCAACCTATGCTAACAGATGAGGAAAACATGAACATCACTTCAGGATTGATTTTGCCTATGGTCGAAACACTTGAAATACCTGCGAATCAAAACCGAGGTTCACTATCAAATTGGTTTTCTTACCACAATGCTGCTATTGGAATGGCTGCTGTGTCAACGAATAATTTGTCATTGATGGAAGAATCATTAAACCAATGGAATGGGCTCTATCATCAGTTGGGAAATGGGTTTGATGAGGATGGATTGTGGCATGAGGGATCGATTGCTTATCATAATTATACCCTCACAGCGATGGCTATCAATATCGAAGCAGCAAGATATTTCGATATAGAACTTGCAAATTATTCTTGGACAACAAAAAACGGCTCTCCTATGGTAATTTTCGAGCCCTTCGTGTCCCACCTCGCTCTCATCAAGCCTGATGGGACCTTCCCGAGATTAAACGATGATATCCAAGGAACTAATTTATCTTCCATTCAAGATCTACTTGAATTTACAAATAGAAATTGGCCTAAGGAAGTACCTTCTTCACTTCTCCAGCAAGCCAGAGACATGAGCGATTCTCTATCCCTGCGTTCTTCCTTACGGATGATACCGATAAATCCTTCTTCGACTGAACTAACTTCTTTGAATTATGAATCATTTGGAATTAGTATAATTCGTCAAAATGACATATTTGTTTTAATTGATTATGGGCCACACGGCGGATGGCATGGGCACTATGACAAATTGAATGTGGAAATTTCTTCAGGAAACTCAAATCTTGTAACAGATCCCGGAACAGTCGTCTATAGTCTACCAAGTTCTAATGACTGGTATCGGACTTCTATCGCCCATTCCTTGCCATTTATTGGGTTTGAGAATCAACCTGAAACAACAGGTCGTCTGTTGAATCATGATTTTTCAAATAACTCATCATTTATGATTGCTCAATACACGGATGAAAACCATATCATGAATGTAACTCGGTTATTACTCGTGATTGATACCATTGAAGATGGTGCTTTCATCATCGACGTGTCACATTGGTCTGGAGAAAGCCCTCAGACCGCAACACAGACCTATCATTTTGAAAACGCACAATTCTTTGAAGGAGATGACGATCAAAGTGCTCATATTCTGCCAACAAGTATGACTCCTTATGCACAATTGAATTTGACTGCAGGAAATCAAACATTAAATCTGACTTCTGGCGATGATTGGCAAACCATCCTATACTGTTCGGAGGGAAACCATTTCTACAGGGGAACATCAATAAACGGAGGTGCATTCTTTCTCCAATCAACCTCTATTCCTTCAACGAGTTCAACTATGTTGACATTGCATCAGCAAGGGGCCTTGAATGAACCCATCCCCTTCAGTTTTAATTCCACAAATTCTTCTTCAACCATCTCTCTTGCAGGTCAAACAATATCCATTGACTGGGATGTTTATGGTGTGACTATAGACTATCAAGAAGAATTATAATCAGGTCTGTTGGATAGCATAAACCATCTCTTTGAGCGAACCGCAATCATTTCGAGATGGCATCCAATGTTCTCAATCAGCAGCTACCGCAGCATCCGCCATCATCTTTGGATTTTCCAGCGTCATACATCTCTTTGAGTGAACCATCGTTCATCATTTCAAGAGCGATATCAGACCCGCCAATTAACTCGCCATGAACAAAGATTTGTGGCATGGTTGGGAAGTCAGACCAAGTACAAATGCTTGGGATTGCTCTTGGATCAGTCAAGATGTTCACAGCTGCAAATGGTTCTCCCAGTGACTGCATAACTTGTGCAGCCCGGTTTGAGAATCCACATTGTGGGTCATCAGGTGTTCCTTTCATGAACAACACTAACGAGTGTTCATCAACGATTGCTTGTAATTCTTCAGGTGTCCAG
>MDTC01029316.1_pt1 | contig 10393 bp, 7 predicted proteins | sample 811181 | NCBI WGS metagenome assembly MDTC01 (sample SAMN05326644, study PRJNA326480) | marine metagenome | isolation source: seawater | place: Pacific Ocean: North | collected 2011
ATGAAGCTTTAGGAATAACTGAAGATATGGACGCATCAGAAAAACAAGCTATTATTACTGAAAAAGCTTCTCTACAAACTCAAGCAAGATTACGAGATATTTCAATGGAAATTGCAGAGGTAGCGAGAGAAGAAGTGGATTTAGTGAACCACGCACAAAACTTTGCTGATTTACAAAAAGAACAAGCTATGAAAGGTGCAGAACTAGTAGATATAGCAAATGACCAGAAAGATTTTAGCGAGACAGAACTTAATGTACTTGCTGAAAAAATACAAAAGCAAAGAGAAGAAGGTAGAGAAAAAGCACTTCAAGCAGGTGTATCTGCTGATATTGTCGCTATGACAGAATATTCTAAAGACGTTATTGCAGCAGAATTAGTAATACAAGAAAGAATGACTAGTGAAATAAAAGAGCAAGCTGAAGCAACTGCTTTTGCACTTAGCACTAGAGAAATAGCTATGATGAAAGTAGAAGCTATTGCTAAGAAAGCTTCTGAAACTATGGTTAGTTTATTCGATGAGGTTCCAGATCAAGTAAAAGCTACTGCAAATGAAGTAGTAAGAAACTTACAAGACCAAGCAATTATGGGTGCAAAGTTTATTGAAACTATTGCTGAGTTACAAAGAAAAGGTTTTGTAGGATTATCAGCTATGTTGGCTAAAGAAGGACCAAAAGCTTTAGCAGTAGCACAACAATTTTTAGAAGATGGAGACTTAGCGTTAGAAGCAGAAAGCAGAATAGCAACAGCCAAAACTTCTTTATTGTCTGAGTTACAAGAATTTACAGAAGATATGGGTCTTACTGATGATGAAATAAGAAAACAATTTGTTGAAGGTGGCGGTAACTTAATGCAAGGTATCGCAGAAGGTATTAGAACTGGTGATACTGCAATTCGTGAAGCATTAACAGAAACAGTTAACAAAGGTTTAGAAGGTTTTGAAATAGAGTTTAAGATATCTTCTCCATCTAGAGATAAAGATGTTATGGATGCTGGTTATGAAGTATTAAGAGGTATGGCAGGGAAATTCCCTGAAGGAGCTAAATTTTTTGAAGATGAAATGGTTCGTCATATCGGTGAAGCAGCAATCAATGCTGCAAACAGAACTGCTCAAGATCCAAATTATCAAAGTCCTTTTAATTTTACATCACAATTTGTAGAAGACAATCCACTAGGTCGTACTGAAACAACACTTTACATTGATGGTTTATTTGATCAACTAAATGAATTAGAAAAGTTTGTAAATGAAAAAACAGCTAATCTAGTTACAGATTATTCAAGTGCTAAATTTAAAGCAATCTTAGCAGAAACTAAAGGCATTCTTGTTGACACTTTTGACTTATACACATCTTTTACATCACAGTTAAATAGTATTGTTTCACAAACACAAGCTATTACAGATGCTGAAAGAAATCTTTCAGAAGTAAAAGAATATAATTTAAAACTTACAGAGAAACAAAACAAAGCAGACGAAAAATACAAAAAAGCTATTGCTAAATTTGGAAATGAAAATATTGTAACTGAGTTTGAATCTTTACAGATAAAACAAGCTCAACTATCTCTAATAAGACAGCAACGTGATGCTGCTAAATCTGGTAGTGCTTCAGAGAGATTAGCTATTAAAGATGCTAAAAGAGAATTACAATTTTTAGAGCAAGCAGCTAAAAGAGGTGTTGCTAGTGAAGATGAAGTACAAGCTGCTAGAGAAAACTTAGCAGACTTACAAGGTACTACTGAGGGAATCGATGGTTTCAAAGATAAAGAAGATTATCAAGAAATGCTTGACCTTCAAAAAGATATAAACACACTTCAAATTAAATTTCAAAAAGAATTAATTGCTGAAATGAAAACTGCTTCAAAAGAATTAAATGATGAGGTTATTTCAGCAGAAAAAGAAAAAGAAGAAGTTGCTAATGAGATACTTGACTCTGCCAATAAAGAAGCTATTGCTCAAGCAAAAGTTACTGAAGCAAAGATGGCTGAATATCAAACTCAATTACAACTTTTTGGTTTAGCTGATCAAATAATAGGTCTTGGTCCTGAAGGTGAAGAACAGTTTAGAAAAATAGCTAAAGCTGTTGGTATGCCAGAAGATGAAATAAATAATCTTATTGCTCAAGCAAAAACTATGGCAACAAAAATGAATACACAATTTAATAATGTAGCAGAGCCTCTTGCTAAGTTGAAATATGATGTAGAACAAGGAGCACAAGTAACTATAGAAATTCAAAAAGCTCTAGACAACATTAACAAAGTAAAGATGGAAATAAACGCTTTGTATTCAGCATTAGGCAAAGAGTTACCGTTCCCTGATATAGGAATTGGAGAGACTACATTCAAATCTACTATGGCTAATATAGATAAGTCGTTACAGGATTATGGTCAAAGCATCATAGATGACTATAACAATTTTATTGAAAATTTTAATCCAGATTATCCAACGCCAGAAAAAGAAACAAAAATTGATGGTGCATTTGCTAAAGGTGGATTTTTAGGTACAGGTGGTTTAGGACTAGTTGGTGAAATAGGACCTGAGTTAATTAAGGTAAGACCTAACGGTGTAGATATTAGACCTATAGCTGGTCTTGAACGTGGGGGAATGGGTTCTGGTGGTGGAGATATGATAATAGTAGAAAGTTTAGCCGTTAATGTAACGGGAGTTCCTTCAGACCCACAGTCTGCAAGAAAAGCTGCTAAGTCTATAGAGAGAGCTTTAGTCAACCTTAGAAAAGAAGGTTCTAGTTCTGGAATATTGGGGTATTAATGTTAAATAAAATAAAAGAAAATATTGGTTTAGCTGTAACAGTTATAGCTCTTATGGGTTCTGTTGGTGCAGGACTTAGAACTGCTGGTGATATAGTTAGTACATTATCAAACATCGATGAAAGAATGGATGATATTGAAGTCAATTTTGAACAATTACAATCAGAAACTATGGTATCTAATGATATTGCAGTTCTTTATGAAAAGATACAATCATTAGAAGACCAAGCTATGCGTTATCAAGAACTTGACCAGACATTAGCTTCAATGTCTACAGAAATATATCAACTCAAAGAAGATTTAAGAGATAGTGGTATGGACTTTTCTAATAAGAAGTTACTAGAAGAGTGGGAATGGTCTGAGGCACAAGCACAGATAATTAGAATAGATACTATATTACAACAAGTGCAACAAGACCTTTGGAACTTAGATAGTTTAGAAACAAGAATAGCTTACTTAGAAGCAAATTTACACGGTCACTAATGGAAGAAGACTTTGAATTACCAGAAGATATGTTTACAGATAATCCAAAGTTTGTAGATACTTCACACGAATTTGATGATGATTGTGGAGATGCTTGTAAAATATGATTGATAATACAGATACAAACAAAATGGTATACTGTCAACAAGATGGGTGTAGTGATTATTTTTACCAAATGGGTGAACACACTATATGCCCAAGACATAGGATAAGAAATGGCAATTAGCGATCATCAAGTAACGATAGGTAGATTAACTTTTCTATCTCCTAGTAATTTAAGTTTTAGTAGTGGTATGAGTGATGTTAATACTTCTGTAAGTTTATCTGGTAAGTTAGCAGTTGACTCCATAGAAGATGCTAAGTATTACAGAGATGAATTAATTTCTATGTCAAAAATAGATATTGCAGTACCTTTTGTCTATACAGGAGATACAACTTTAAAAGGTTACTGTAAAGTAGAAGATGTCAGTGTTGATATTGATAGATATACTTTAGCTGGAATTAATTACAGTTTAAACTTAAAATGGTTAGGAGTTCCGGGAGAAGTGAATATGGAAAGTCATTTTTCTGGAGCATTGATAGAAAATAATCATTCAATATCAAGCACTAGTATGCAAATGCACGCTCCTCCAAGACAAGCTTATAATTATTATCATACTGGTACTCTTACAAACACTTTAAGAGAACATTATGAAAATCAATCTGTTTATATAAAAACTGGAAGCAACTTAAGAAATACCAATGCAAATTGGAATTGCGAACCTGAAAATTATTATGAAGGTGCTGTCGAAGTGAAAATAAAAGATTATAACAATACTTTAAGACTTAAAGCAGGTAGAGATTCTGATAATAAACCTACAGATGCTGTTATTCAAAATGGAATGATGAAGCTAGTTGTATTAGGTGATAATACTTCACAATGTAGATTTACAACTTATATATATGATCCTGATTTAGATGATTATGCATCTGCTCAAACTTGGGCTATATCAGCTACTAATTCAGAAACAGAATGGCAGAGTTGGCAATCTATCCAAATACTAAAAAATGAGCCTCAAATCGCGACTATAAGGCTTACAACACACTATAACGCTACTACAAAAGACGGTAGGTTAGTTTTTGATGTAACACTAAAAAGAGGTTCAAGAAATATTGAATTTGTTGCTTCACAATGGCAAGCACAACAATTAAATGTAAAATCTACAACTACTTTAGCTGGAACTAATGCTACAGGTTATGTTGTAGCTAGTTCTTCTAATAACGAAGGAAATAAATATATGATAGGTAGCCCTACTACTTATACAGCAGATACAACTAATTTAGGTGTTTCTGTTTCTGGAACAACTGCAGTAAAAGGTTTTATTGGAGCGGTAGTAGGAACTAGTGCTTCTGGTGCTAATACAGCAGACAATGTTAGAGACCAGTATTTAGATTCTATCTTTGAAAGTGTCAGGATTGTTAAGTCCTAATGAGCATACAAGAAAAGGTGATGGCATCAGGCACATTTCAATTGCAACTTTCTGCAAGTACAACACCTAATTCAATACTTAACTCGATTGATCCTTGGGGTCAAATACTAATACACACTACAAGAGTAGATGAAAATACAATGGCTAATCAAGATATGATTAAAGAAGCTCGTTATGTAGGAGTGGCACAAAGTTTAGATTATGACTTAGATTCTTTTACTGTTTCAGGTAAAGGAACAATGGTTTATTTAGGAGACAGTGATTCAAGAGGTTTAGTTGTAGCGGAAACTGCAACAAGTGGAGCTGTAAGAAGCTATACAAATGATTCTTTAAGTAATGTGTTAGATAGAACGACAAGTACGCCTTATGGATTGCTTAGAACTGGTGATACTGCAGCACAACAAGCTGTAAGAACTAAAACAGGAAGTATTACAAATCCAACAACAGGCACTACAACTTATACAGGAGATCATTATTTAGAATCAGCTTATAAAGCAATTAAGTATGTCTGTGAACATTTTGATGCTGAATTTTACGTTGACAATGAAGGTTATTTATATGCTGGAAGACCTGAAGATATATTTGCTGGTCACGATACAGACCCAACTGCAATTATTATTCGTGAAGGTCAAGGAGAAGACCCTAATATAGATGGTTTCATACCTGCAGCTATTACTACAGGATTCAATGCAGAAGAGTATATAACTAAAGTAGAACTAATTCCTACAACTGGTTCTAAAGAAGTTTCAATGGCAGAAGCTACTGTAAGCACTAATGAATATAAAGATTTATTTAATACAAATCTAAAAAGAATACAAGTTGTAAAAGATGCTAGTGCTGTTGAAGCTAACTATCAAGCTAGAGCTAATAAAGCATTAAGTGAATATAACAGACTTAAAAAAACTGTAAGTGTTTCTTTAGAAGGTTATGATATATCTGGTTCATTTAAAGTAGGAGATAAAATATTTATATATGACCCTCAAGTAGGTTTTGAAGATACTACAAGTAAAGCTAGTGCTGAAAGCAGAAGTGTTCATCAAGTAGTTTATCAAGGTCAAACTTTGAACCCTGAAAAAATAAGAGTAGTAGGTATGTCGTATCCGATACAAGAAGGTATGGGAGTTTATTATAGAAATAGCTCTACTGGAAATATTATAGATTTAACAGATTATGTAGAGTTTGAAAGTGGTGATATATCTTTAGAAATTGGAGATGTTAATCAATCATTATCTACAGACTTCTCAACAGCTGCTGCTGTTATAAACCAAGGAACTGTAGATGAATTTACAATACCTGATAAACCTACTAAACCTTCTAATGGTGCAGATGGATTTGATCATACTGTAGGCACATACCGAGATGGTGCAGGTGCTGTAAAAGGTTTTATAAAATTAGACTGGACAAAACCTCAAAACAAAAATGGAACAACCATACTTGACGGAAGTCATTTCTTAATACAATGGCGAATGGTTTCCGACAGAGATGGAAATAGTATTTTAGATAGTAATGATGTAGCTTTAGATAGCTCAGATTATCAATCTGCTTCTGTAGATTTTGAACAATCTCGTTATGTAATAGAAAACTTAAATATAGGTTTTACTTACACAGTAAGATTATTTGCTTTTGATTTAAAAAATCATAGTTCTGATGTTGTACAAGTTGCAGCTATACAAATACCAAGATCAAGTATTGCTCCTAATAAACCTGCTAAACCAGAAAATACATTTGGTAGTTTAGCTAATGGATTATTAAGAGCTCAAATAGAACATAAACTTGCTCAAGTAAAAGACAGTGATGGTAATGTTATAGGTTCTCCTATAAACTTTACTTTAGATAGAGACTTGTCTCATCTTAATGTTTATGCTTCAAAAGCTACTTTTAACTTGACTTACGATAGTACTAATAAAAAAGTTTCTGATTCAGATAGGGATACTTACTACAAAGGAATGATTCCCGGCAGTAATGGAAATATAGATTTAGCTATTCCTGTTGTGGGAACTGTTAACTTAGATTCACTTAACCTAACATCAAATGACACTGTTTACTATAGAATTACAGCAGTTAATATATCCGGTAGAGAATCAGAGCCTTCAGATGTTTTTAATAGTGGTGGAGCAAACTCTTTAATTAATTCATCACATATTGGTACAGCGGTCATTACGACTGCACATATTGGTACAGCTCAAGTAACAAATGCAAATATAGATACATTAGATGTAGGTAAATTAACTTCTGGTACTGTATCTGCTAAAGAGATAACATTAGCTACTGCTAGTGGTACAGAGTCTTTTATAAAATCAGACAATTACTCTTCAGGAAGTGCTGGATTTAAAATAACTTCTGCTGGAAATATAGAAGCTAATGCAGGTAATTTTAGAGGAGACATAACAGGTGCTAGTGGTACGTTTACTGGTAGTATTACAGGTGCTAGTGGTACGTTCGGAGGAAACTTGTCTGGTGGTACAATAGATATTGGTGGTAGTGACTCTAGTAGCTTTCACGTAGATAGCGATGGAGATATGTTTTTAGGTGCTGCTAATTTTACAGATGCACCTTTTAAAGTATCAGCTTCTGGAGATGCAACTGCAAGTACATTAATAGTTAGTGCTATAAGCATAACTGGAGGAGCAATACATATCTAATGGCTAATTTTCACGTAGACACATCAGGTAATTTATGGCTAGGAGATACTAGTACTACGTTTACTACTTCTGCACCTTTTTATGTAACAAGTGCAGGTGCTGTAAAAGCAGCTAGTGGAACTATTGGCGGCATATCAATTAACAGTACTAATATACAAGCAAACTATTCAGCAGGTTCTACAGGATTTTTAATTGAATCAGATGGAGATGCTTTCTTTAACAGTGTTACTGTAAATAATCCTATTATTACATTAGGAAAAGATACAGGTTCTGATGTACCCTCAACACCAGCAAATGACAGAATTAAAATTGGTGATGCAGTTTTATTTAACAGAGATGTAAGTGGAACAAGTTCTTTAGTTACAACAAAGTCATTAATAGTTTTAGCAGATGGTGATGAAGATAATCCTTCTATAGCTATAGATGGTCAATACTCAACAATGGGATTTTTTATTGATGTTCCTTTAAGTAATGTAAATAGAATGCAAATCACTAACGGTACCGACAATGTTGCTTCTTGGGATGACCAGACTACTGCATTTACAGTTACCGATAAATTAATTGTAGCTGGAAGTTTACAAGCAGGTGGTTCACTAGGAAGTAGTGGACAAGTTTTACAAAGCACAGGTTCTGGTGTTCAGTGGGCTAATGGTGGTGGTTCACATTCAGATAGTGACCATACAAGTTTTTCTGCTTCTGACCACGACCACGATAGTGATTATTACTCAGCTTCTGCTGGTGCAGTTCTTGCTAGTTCTTTAAGTTCACACACAGGACACGCTACTGCTTTATCTTTAAATAGCAATGTTTCAAATAACGACTCTGGAGGTTTATTTGTTACAGCAGTATCTGGTTTAGGTATTACAAGAACAAATGTTGCAGGTGCAACAATGGACACTCAAAAAGTTCGTCCACACGAATCAGAAACATATGCACTTGGAGAAGCTGGAAAAAAATATACTATTGGCTATTTCCAATTTGGAACATCTAGCTCTGACGAAAGATTAAAAGAAAATATAGAAAGTCTAGATTTAGGTATTGATTTTATAAATAAATTAGAACCTAAAAAATATAATTGGAAAACTGAAACAATTACCCTTGATAATGGAGAAGAAATTACTAAAAGAGCAGATATAGCAAATATGGATATCTTTGGTTTTCTTGCTCAAGATCTATTGGCAATAGATGATTTAGATGATGATACTACTTACGGTATCGCTAGGCATATTGTTGAAGAAGATAGTTATGAAATATCTAACGAAAACTTTATTGCTCCATTAGTAAAAGCAGTACAAGAGTTAAGCACTCAAGTTTCGGACTTAACTGCTAGAATAGAAGCATTGGAGGGATAAATGTCTGAAGAAGAGATAATACAACCAGAACCAGAAAATAATGAATTTGCATATAAAATATTAACAGTAGAAGCAAAAATTAGTATTTTATATCAACAACTTACAGAACTAGAGTCTGAGTTATATGGTTTATCATTACAAGAACCTATTGTGGAAGATCCTAATCATCCAGAGTGGGAATATAACTATAGAACTACAGAACTTCAAATTTATAAGTATAGAAAGGAATTTGACGAATTAGGTGGCAACTACGATTTCAATAGAATGAAAAAGAGTGATTAATGCCACAAACAAATCAAGTTAACGATTCAGCTCAAATAGCAACTAGTGCTAATTTTGATCATTCTTTTGAAGGTTATCAACTTTCTGGTTATACAACAAAGATAGAGTCTTCTCAAGATATATTATATCTTGACGGTAAGACAATAATTTCTGACGGTAGTCTTGCTGTTGGTACACAAAATACAAATGATTCTTTATTTTTAGGTACAGTAAATACTGCACACGTTGAATTAGACCACAATGGTGTTCTTAACTTATTGACTGCAAAAATGTCTTTAGGTTCTGGTAAAAGCACTGGTAGTTCTGGTCAAGTATTATCAACTGATGGTAATGGCAATTTATACTGGCAAACAGTAGATTATACACAATTTGCAGTAGGTAGCTTTGCAGTAAGTGGTCAAAACACTGTTAGTGCTACTAGTACTTCTCAACAAGTTACTTTTGCAGAAGGTTCTGGAATACAAATAACAACAGACTCTTCTTCAAAAACAATTACAATTGCTAATACTGGAGCGGCAGCTAATGCATTTAAAAACTTTGCTGTTACTGCTTCTGGAGGTTCTGCCTCTGGTTCTCAAGTAGTAGCTGATACAGATGGCGATACTTTGACTCTTGTAGCTGGTAGTGGTGTGACATTAGCAACCTCTCCTACTAATGATCAAATTACAATATCATCTTCAACTGCAGGTGAAGCTAATCAGAATGCTATAACAAATATTACAGCACCTAATCAAACAGCGGTTACTGCTGCTTCGGCAACGGATACTATAACTCTTGATGGTGGTGCTGGTAGAAATAGAATAACTGTTACTACAGACCCAAGTAATAAAACAGTTGATTTGCAAGCTAATATATCTGAAAACCTTTCTCATAGTGGAAAAGTACCAGTTACTGAAGAAGACGGTACATCAACAGGGGGTAGGTTGTATAATCATTTTATAAACACAACTATAGGTGGTACTACATTTGGTGCTAGTACTAGGGTTGTTCACGTGACTAACGAAAGTGGTACTACAGAAAATCTCACTATGCAGGCAAAAACTGATGGTACATCCTTACTTTTACCTGTTACAGATGAGAACGGAAGCACAAGTAATATAGAAATAGATATGACAGAATAATGGCAGCTAAAACACCAATCAGAGCGGTTAAAGACGGAAGCGGTAATATAACTGGTTTTTCCGAATATCAATCGGGAGAGTTTTTATCAGTTGCACAAGGTGGTACAGGTGCCATAACAGCAGCAGCAGCAAGAACAGCTTTAGGGATATCCATTGGCTCTGATGTTCAAGCTTTCGATGCAGATTTAACAGCAATAGCTGCACTTACTCATGAAGACAGTAAATTTATTGTTTCTGATGGTACTACTTGGGTTACTGAATCTGGTGCTACAGCTAGAGCTTC
>MDTC01265120.1_pt1 | contig 10393 bp, 7 predicted proteins | sample 811181 | NCBI WGS metagenome assembly MDTC01 (sample SAMN05326644, study PRJNA326480) | marine metagenome | isolation source: seawater | place: Pacific Ocean: North | collected 2011
GTTACGAGAACAAATTAGACAAAAAAGGGAGGGTTTCAGTGCCTGCTAGCTTTAGATCTCATCTAGGTTCGTTAGGTTATAATGGATTTATTGCCTATCCATCCTTTACGCATGATGCTTTAGAAGGATGTTCTCAAGACAGAATAGAAAAACTTTCAAGCACAATAGACTCGTTAAGTCCATTTGAAGAGAAAAGAGATTTTTTTGCAACTTCAGTTTTATCTGAAAGTGTAAGTTTACAATTTGACAGCGAAGGAAGAGTCTTAATTTCAGAAAAATTGTTAAATCATGCAAAAATTAAAAACAACATTTTATTTGTTGGCTTAGGAAAAACTTTTCAAATTTGGGAGCCGAAAAGTTTTGAAAAATTTAAAGTAGTATCAAGAAAAAAAGCATATCAAAATAGATCAAGTTTAAAATGGGATAACAATCAAATAGGGGAGAAAAAATGACAATAAGAATAGGTGGAGGAGAACTTAAAGAATTAAAACCAAGAATTTTAGTTTTAGGTGTTGGTGGAGCAGGAGGAAATGCGATCAATGCTATGATAGAGGCAGGACTTCAAGGTGTTGAATTTGTTGCGGTCAATACTGATGCACAAGATTTAAAAATGAGCAAAGCTGACGCTAGAATTCAAATTGGAACAAGTCTTACAAAAGGTTTAGGAGCAGGCGCAAAACATGACATCGGGCAAGCTGCCGCTGATGAGTCTTTAAACGAAATTATAAATTTTTTACAAGGTGCAAACATGGTTTTCATTACCGCAGGAATGGGTGGTGGAACTGGAACTGGTGCCTCAAGTGTAATTGCTAGAGCGGCAAGAGAGTTAAACATTTTAACAGTTGGCGTTGTAACACTTCCTTTTTCCTATGAAGGTCCAAAAAGAATGAGAAGAGCTATAGAAGGAATGAATGCACTTAAAGCTCATTTAGATACTTCAATAATAGTTCCAAATCAAAATCTTTTTAAGATTGCAAGCGAAACGACAACTTTTGAAGATTCATTTCACCTGTCTAATGATGTTTTAAAATTTGGAGTTCAAAGTATTACTGACCTTATGGTTAAACCAGGAATTATCAATTTAGATTTTGCTGACGTTGAAACTGTTATGAGTTCAATGGGTAAAGCTATGATGGGAACTGGAGAAGCAGAGGGGGAAAATAGAGCTATAACTGCAACTGATATGGCTTTGAATAATCCGTTAATTGACGATTATTCTCTTAAAGGAGCCAAAGGTTTATTAGTTAATATTACCGGTGGAAAAGACATTACACTTTTTGAAGTTGACCAGGCGGTTAACAAAATTAGAGCAGAAGTCGATCCAGAGGCAGAACTCATAATGGGAGCAATTAAAGATGAGTCTTTAAATGGAAAAATGAGAGTATCTATAGTTGCAACAGCTTTAGATGGTCAAGCAGCTAACAATAATGGAGTTGTTAATATGGTTAACCGTATTCAAAATAGAAATAGCGGTTATTCAGAGGGACTATTCTCTCCAAAAGCAAATATAACTTCTAATAATTCATACAATGCATCTTTAGGAGCGACTGCCTTAAAATTAGAAGATCAGTTTGAACCAAATATTGAACTTCAGCATTCAATCGAAGCAGAGCAACAAGCTTCAATGCAAAGCGAAACATCTCCGAACGTAAATGAGGCAAATCAAGAGGTTTTTTCTAAAGACACAGTTGGAGAAAGTTTATTTGAAGTTGACTCTATGGAACAAGTTACTGCAGAAAATGAAGATCCATTAACATTAGAAGAAGAATATACTCCAAAACTTTTTTCTGAAGAGACTAATTCGGAAGAAGACAATAGTTCTTCAACTTCAGAGGAGCAAAAACTTTTTGATCAAGAAAAAAGTCCAGAAGATGATTTTGAAATACCAGCATTTTTGAGAAGACAAAAGTTTTAATGAAAAGAAAAAAACAATATGAATATTTCAGTCTCATCACAAGAAAAGAAACATTTTCCGGTGATGTTGGAGGAAGTTGTTCAAATTTGCAACAGTCAAAAAAAAAAACAATTAGTTGTTGATTGTACTTTTGGTGGCGGTGGTTACTCTCAAGCATTACTAAAGTTTTCTAATATTAATGTAATTGCTCTTGATAGAGATAAATCCGCAATCAATAGAGCTAATTTACTAAAAACTAAATCATCAAATCAATTCAAATTTTATAATGAAAAATTTAGTAATTTAGATAAAATTATTAGCACTGAAAATAGACCTGATATTATTATTTTTGATTTAGGTTTGTCTAGTTTTCAACTAAAAGATAATAGCAGGGGTTTTTCTTTTAATGCAACTGACAAAATTGATATGCAAATGGGTCTTTCAGATGTATCTGCAGAAGAAGTAATTAATACATTAGATGAAAAAAATCTTAAATTAATAATCAAAATTCTCGGAGAAGAACAAGAAGCTAATAAGATTGTAAGAAATATAATTAAAGCAAGGCAAATTAAAAAAATTGATACAGTTGTAGATCTAGTAAGAATTATAGAGTTAAGTAAAAAAAAAAATTACAATAAAAAAATTAACGTTTGTACCAAAACTTTTCAAGCTCTTAGAATATTTGTAAACAAAGAAACTTCAGAATTAATTGAAGGTTTAATCCAGGCAACAAAATATGTAAAAAAAGGGGGAAAAATAATTACAATAAGCTTTCATTCCATCGAAGATAAAATTGTCAAATATTATTTCACTAATTATTCTTCAAATAAGTCAAACCCCTCAAGATATATGCCTAGCGAAAATAATGAAAAAGAATCATTTTTTGAAAAATATAAAAATAGTTTTTTAAGACCAAGTGAAAATGAAATTATTAAAAATTCAGCCTCAAGATCAGCCAAATTAAGATACGCAACAAGAACAGAACAACCTTTTATTTTTCCTAAAGAGTTTAAGGAAAAGTTTAAAAAATACTTAGCTATAGAAAATGCAACAATTTAATAAAAAAAAATTAATAATACTTTTTGCTTACGCTTCATTCTTTATTGCAATTCCTATTATCAAGAATGAAACTAGATTAATTGAAAAAAGAATTCAAAATCATCAAACAGAGATAAACCAGTTAGAAAAAAATTTATCAGAAGCCTACTTAGAATTTCAATACTTATCTTCACCAGAAGTTCTTGAAAGAAAGGTGAGCAGAAATATAGATATAGATTATAAGAATTTAAATTTTTCTCAAATTTATTTAAATTTTGATAATTTTATTAACGAGCAAAAAAAAATTACGAAAATTCTAATTAATGAAAAACAAGAAAAATAAAAATTTTATTTATCAAAATCAAAGATCTTTTTTCTTTGAAGATTTTCTTGAAACTAATCAGAGGCAAAAAGTTACAAATAAATCAAAAATTTCAGAAGAAAGACTTTATGTCTTATTTTCGGTTTTTTTTTCTCTAATACTTATTTTCTCAATTTCTATTTTTTCTATCTCAATTCAACCATCTAATTATGTTGAATATAAAGATATTAACCAAAGATCATCAGTTCTCAGAAGAGATGTAGTTGACAGAAACGGTATGTTAATTGCTAGAAATTTAAATACTTATCGTGCAGCAATTAAACCTAGTCTAATTAAAAATAAAGATAATTTTATCATTAAAATTAAATTAAATTTTCCAAATATATCAAAATCAAAATTAAAACAAAACTTAGACAAAAACAAATATTTTTATCTTAAAAAAAGACTAACTGAGGAAGAAAGATATAGATTATGGTCGTTGGGTGAGAAAGGAATAATTATTGAACCTTTTCAAAGCAGAGTTTATCCGCATGGGCAACTATTTGGTCATATTCTCGGACAAATCGATGACGACAATTATGGAATTTCTGGCATTGAGAAGTATTTTGATAGAGAATTGAGAAATAAAAAAAAAAATGATCCTTTATTTTTAACGGTCGATACAAATATTCAATTCTTGATTAAAACAGAATTAAAAAAAGCAATGGATGATTTTAACGCAAATGCTGCTGGCGGGCTATTGATGGATGTTAATAGCGGCGATGTATTATCTCTTGTTTCTTTACCAGATTATAATGTCAATATCCGTAATGATATTAGCGATGTAAGATATATGAATCAAATTACAAAAGGTGTTTTTGAACTAGGCTCGGTATTTAAAACTTTTACTCTCGCACTAGCTCTTGAAGAAAATATTTTATCACCTGAATCCGTTATTGAAAATATACCTAATGAAGTAAAGTGTTCTAAATATCCTATTCGCGACATACATGAATTTCCAGATCAATTAAGCGCAGAGAATATTTTGATTAGATCTTCAAATATAGGCTCACTGATGATTGGCAGAAAAATTGGCGAGGAAAAATTAAAAATATTTCTTGAAAAACTTGGTCTTTTGAAAACTATAAACTTTGAACTAGAAGAAATTGGCAGACCCTTAAGTTTTAACTGGGAAAAATGCAAATTAGAAACCGTTTCTTTTGGTCACGGAATTACAACAACACCTTTACAAGCTGCAGCAGCTTATGCATCATTAACAAATGGTGGTTATATTGTTAATCCCACATTAAAATTCCAAAAAAATTCAAATTATATGAGCAGGGAATCTATTATTTCAGAAAAAACTAGCAATCAAATTAATAAGATTTTACGAAAGGTAGTAACAGATAAAGAAGGTACCGGAAGTTTTGCGGATATATTTGGATATGATGTAGGAGGTAAAACTGGTACAGCTAAAAGCTATACCAATGGAAATAAAAATATAAATACTTTTATTTCAGTTTTCCCTACTCAAAAGCCCAATTATGTACTTCTTGTTATTTTAGATGATCCTAAAGCAGCTCCACAAATTACTTATAACTACAGAGGACATAAGATCAAAAATGTTTCAAGAAATGAAGCTGGGTGGAATTCTGTTTACACTGCGGGCAAAATTATACAGAAGATTGGACCTATTTTAGCCATAAACAACAACGAGGCTTACAATACTCATGTTGTTAAAAAAAATAATTAAAAATTTACCACACGATATTAAGAACGTTAAGATCAAAGGTTTATCTTTAGATAGCAGAAAAATTGAAAAAAATTATTTATTTTTTGCAATTAAAGGCGCCAAGTTTAATGGAGAAAAGTATATCTTAGATGCAATTTCAAAAGGGGCAAAAGCAGTAATTTGTAGCCAGAAATGCAAAATAAAAACAAATAAAATTCCAATCATCAAAGTCAAAAATATCTCAGCGGTTGTCGTTCAAGCATGTAAAATATTTTATTCAAAAAAACCAAACAATATCATCGCTGTTACTGGAACTAATGGTAAAAGTTCTGTTGCAGAATTTTATCATCAGCTGCTCACTATACAAAAAACTCCAGTTGCATCTATCGGTACATTAGGCGTTAAAATAAGAAATAAAATTAAAAAATCAAATCTTACTTCTTTAGATGTTATTTCTTTACACAGAGAACTTTCAGAAATAAAAAAAAAGGGGATTAATCATGTAATATTAGAAGCTTCAAGCCATGGTTTGGCACAAGGCAGATTAAATGGAATAGAATTCAAAATTGGAATATTTACAAATTTTTCACAAGATCATCTGGATTATCATAAAAATATGAAAGCTTATTTAGAGGCTAAACTATTTTTATTTTCTAAATTATTAAAAAAAAATTATAATATTATAAGTGACAATCAAATTAAAGAATTTAAAAAATTAAAGAAAATTTCAAAGAAAAAAAATCTAAACTTGCTATCAATAGGAAAAAATAATTCTAGTTTTGAAATAATATCATTGATAATTAAAAATAATTTTCAACTATTGACTCTTAGGTATAAAAAAAAAAAATATACAATTGAAGTCCCCCTGATTGGACTATTTCAAATTAAAAATTTGATGATGTCACTTCTTGCGGCTAAACTTTCAGGTTTAAATTTAATTCAAATGTTAAAAAAAATTAAAAAAATTAAAGTAGTAAACGGTAGACTTGAATTAATTAAAATTTTACCAAACCAAGCAAAAGTTTTTATTGATTATGCTCATACTCCTGATGCACTTGAAACTTCACTAAGGACTTTAAAAAATCATTACGATGTTAAACCAGATGTTGTATTTGGTTGCGGAGGTGAAAGAGATAAAAAAAAAAGACCTATGATGGCAAGTATTAGCGAAAAAAATGCAGAGGAAGTTTATATAACAGATGACAATCCGAGGAATGAAAATCCAAAATTAATCAGGCAAATGATTGCCTCAGGTTTTAAAAATAAAAATAAATTTTATAATGTGCCCTCAAGAGCCCAAGCTATAAGAAAAGCTTTTATAAATTCAAAACCAAATGGAACAATTCTTATTGCAGGTAAAGGGCACGAAATAACCCAAACATATAAAAATAAAGTATTAAATTTTTCGGATAAAAATATAATCAACAAAATACATATAAATAAATTTAAACATAACAAAAAAAATTATAATAAAATTTTAAATGCTAAAATAATTTATGAATTATCAAAAAAACAAAATTTGAAGTTCGAAGGAGTTTCGATAGACTCTAAACAAGTAAGAAAAGAAAACCTTTTTATTGCAATAAAAGGAAAAAATCATGATGGACATTTATTTGTAAAAGAAGCATTCAAGAATAAGGCAAATTACTGCGTTGTTGAAAGATATATAAAAAAAATTAAAAAAGGCAAACTAATTAGGTGCAACAATACGATCAATTTTTTAAATGAATTAGCTACGAAAAAAAGAGAACACTCTAAAGCCAAAATAATTGCTGTGACAGGCAGTTCTGGCAAGACTACTTTTAAAACTTTACTTGGAAATTTATTGGAAAAGTATGGAGAAACATTCTTTTCAGAAAAATCTTATAATAATCATTTTGGCGTACCATTAAGTTTGTGTAACTTGGAAAGTTATCATCGATATGGAGTATTTGAAATTGGCATGAGTCAAGCTGGGGAAATTAAAAATCTTTCTAATTTAGTTAAACCAGACATAGGAATAATAACCAATGTAGGAGAGGCTCATGTTGAAAATTTTAAGAGTTTAAATGGAATCGCAAAAGCAAAGTCAGAAATTATTGAAAACATAAACAATGGTGGATTCTTAGTTCTAAATAAAGATGACAAGTATTTTGATTATTTTTCTAAAATTGCCAAAGCAAAAAAAATAAAAGTTTTATCTTTTGGAATAAATAGAAAATCTGATGCTTACTTAATAAAAAGTAAAACTTTTTCTTATCATAGTCTATTACATCTAAGAATTTTAAATAATAATATTTTTTTAAAAGTGAAAAATACAAATTCCTCAACAATATTAAATACTTTATCTAGTTTATTGATTTTATCTATTCTAAATTTAGATTTATTTAAAATAAAAAATTTAACTAATTCTTTATCCTCTGTCGAAGGTAGAGGAAAAATACATATTATTAGAAGATATAAAAAAAAATTTAACTTTATAGATGAAAGTTATAACGCAAATCCATCATCAGTAAAAAATGCAATTGCTAACTTTTCAAAAATAAAAAAAAATAATTCAAAAAAATATTTATTACTCGGTGACATGCTAGAGTTAGGAAAAAAATCAGAAATTTATCATAAGAATTTGTCACAATTTATTAATAAAAGTGATATTGATAAACTATTCATATATGGAGAAAATGTATTTAAAACTTATCAAAAAACTTATAAAGCTAAGCGAGGAAACATTTTACAAAACATTAATGATTTTGATGACATCTTTTCTAATATAATAAATAAAAATGATTATTTGATGATAAAAGGTTCAAATGCTACAGGTTTAAATAACTTATCTCAAAACATTATTGCTGGAGGCAAAAATGCTTTATAGTTTTTTTTCTTCTCTTGTAGAACAATATTCTTTTTTAAATGTATTTAAATATATAACAGTCAGGATAGCTCTTTCAGTAGTCACATCTTTTATAATAGTATTCTTGATTGGCGAACCTTTAATTAGAATATTTGAACGGAAGCAAATCTCAGGCCCCATAAGACAAGATGGGCCAATTGATCATATCATTAAGAAATCTGGCACACCTACTATGGGCGGTTTAATTATTATACTTGGTATATTTTTAGGAACTCTTTTATGGGCTGATTTAAAAAATGTATATATTTTAACTCTAATTTTTGTCTCACTAAGTTTAGGTCTTCTAGGGTTTAGCGATGATCTATTAAAAATTAAATTAAAAAATTCAAGGGGATTAAACTCAAAGTTAAAATTTTTTGGTCAGCTTTGTATAGGCTCTATAGCGATTGTTATTTTGAGTAAATACTCTAATCATGAGCATTTAAATAATTTATATTTCCCTTTTTTTAAAAATGCTGTTTTGTATATGGGTATATTTTTTATTCCATTTGCGCTTTTTGTAATTGTTGGTTCGTCCAATGCTGTTAATTTAACTGATGGCTTAGACGGTTTAGCAACCGTGCCAGTCATGCTAGTTGCTCTATCCTTTACATTAATTTGTTATTTAGTTGGAAATATAATTTTTGCAGAATATTTAAAAATTCCATATATAGCAAACGCAGGAGAGTTAAGCATTTTTTGTGGAGCAATTTTTGGATCATGTTTAGGATTTCTTTGGTACAACGCGCCACCCGCTAAGATATTTATGGGAGATACAGGCTCACTTTCATTGGGCGGCTCATTAGCCACAGTTGCGATTATAGTGAAACACGAAATCGTTCTTGCTATAATAGGTGGTCTTTTTGTTCTCGAAACTTTATCAGTTATTATTCAAGTAGCGTCATTTAAATTAACTGGAAAACGAGTTTTTCGAATGGCTCCAATTCATCATCATTTTGAAAAAAAAGGTTGGCCAGAGTCCACAGTTGTCATAAGATTTTGGATAATAGCAATTATTTTAGCATTAGTAGGATTAGCCACATTAAAACTAAGATAATTAATGGAAAATAAAAATCCTATAAATAAAAATTCTTATGCCATTTATGGATTGGGTGTATCCGGAAAATCTACATTTAAATTTTTAAAAAAAAAGAAAGCTAAAAAGATTTATTTATGGGATGACAAAAAAAAAGAAAGGCTAAAAAAAAAAATAAATTATTTTAAAGAAGCACTCAATAAAGTTGACTTTATTATAATAAGCCCAGGAATTAATATCAAAAAAACAAGACTTAGATCAACTTTAGTCAAAAATAAAAAAAAAATTATTACTGACCTAGATTTATTCTATACCCAAAAACTTCCAATCAAATCTATTATGATTACAGGGACTAATGGAAAATCGACCACATGTAAGTTGTTACAACATATTTTAAAAACAAATAAAGTTGATGCACAATTAGGGGGAAATATTGGAAAACCTATCTTAGATCTTGTAATAAAAAAAAATTCTGTGGTAATTATTGAAGCTTCCTCATTTCAGTTATCCCACCTTAAATTTGCCAAACCTACATTTGCATCAATACTGAACATAACTAAAGATCATTTAGACTGGCACGGGACATATAAAAATTACCGTGACTCAAAATTTAATATATTTTCAAAACAAACCAACCAAGACAAAGCCTTGTTGAGTAAGAATGATCATTTCAAAGAATTTAAAAGAAGATTTTTTAAAAGTAAATTAATTAAAGTGCAAGCAAGTTCATTACAAAAAAATTTTATAAAAAAAATTAAAAATAAATACTTATTGAATAAACCAAATTTAGAAAATATATCTTTTGCTTATAAGCTATCACTTATTCTTAAAATAAAAAAAAATATTATTTTAAAAGCATTGAATAGCTTCAAAGGACTTCCACATAGAAATGAAACTTTTTATCACAAAAATAGAATAAAATTTATTAACGATTCAAAAGCTACAAGTTTTGAGGCTGCACAACATTCTTTAAAAAATAATAAAAATATTTTTTGGATAGTAGGAGGTCACCCTAAATTAAGTGACAAATTTAAACTCCAAAATGTTAAAAAAAATATTATAAAAGCTTATCTCATTGGTAAAAATATTAATTATTTTAAAAAGCAGATCAAAGGAGTTCTTGAGCAAAAATCATCATTAACAATAGAAAATGCACTTCGAGACATTATTAAAGATTTATTATTATTTAAACTAAAAGAAGCTACAATTCTTTTAAGTCCAGCTGGTGCATCCTATGATCAATTTAAAAATTTTATGCAAAGAGGAGATTATTTCAAAAAATTAACTTTAAGATATGCTAGAAAATTTTTATAATAATTTAAAAAATTATTGGAGGGATATAGATAAAGCTATTTTTTTTAGTTTTTTAGCGCTTTTTATATTAGGTGTTTTTTTTTCATTTGCATCTACCTCAACTCAAGCTGGCGAAAGATTAAATAAAGATTATTATTTTTTTTTCACTAAACACTTAATATTTACTATCTGCTCTATATTTTTGATGATTACAATATCTTGGTTTCAGA
>MDTC01248096.1_pt1 | contig 10392 bp, 7 predicted proteins | sample 811181 | NCBI WGS metagenome assembly MDTC01 (sample SAMN05326644, study PRJNA326480) | marine metagenome | isolation source: seawater | place: Pacific Ocean: North | collected 2011
CCTCATACTGGAACTATGAGTTATGGATCATTACCGCCAAGTAAAAGAATTCCTGCAGCTGCAATTAGTACAAATGCTGCTGAGAAACTAAGTAATCTATTAAAAATAAATCCAAATCTTAAATTTTTATTAAGACAACAATGTAAACAATTTAAAGATGTAATGTCTCATAATGTTATAGCTGAAATAAAAGGTTCTGTATATCCTGATGAAATCATTTTAGTAGGTGGACATCTAGATTCATGGGATATAGGAGATGGTTCACATGATGATGGAGCTGGAATTGTACAATCAATGGATGTAGTTAATATTTTAAAGAATATTGGTTATAAACCTAAGAGAACAATAAGAGTAGTTTTATTTATGAATGAAGAAAATGGGCTTAGAGGAGCTAAAAAATATTTCGAAGTTTCAAAGAGAAATAATTTGAATCATATTTTTGCTTTAGAATCAGATGCTGGGGGCTTTACTCCAAGAGGTTTTTCATTTACATCAAATACTGAAAATTTTTCTGTTATTAAAAATTGGAAATATTTGTTTGACCCTTATTTAATTCAATCTTTTGAAATAGGTGGGAGTGGTGCTGACATTTCTCTTTTGAAAACTAATAATAATGTTTTAGCGGGTTTGAGACCTGATTCTCAAAGATACTTTGATTACCATCATGCGGCAAGTGATACTTTTGATGCTATAAATAAAAGGGAATTAGAATTAGGAACGTTTGCAATGACTTCATTAATTTATTTATTTGATAAATACGGAATTAATAATTAGAATTTGGAAAGTTTAATAGAATTAGATAAAGCTCTTTTAGTTTTTTTAAACTCATTGGGTAATGAAAGTTTTGATTTTATTTGGTTATTTATTACAGATAAGAAATCTTCTATTCCATTATATATTTTTTTATTAATCTATTCATATAAAAAATTATCTACTAATAATTTTTGGAAATATTTATTAATTGTTGCCTTTTTAATATTATTTACGGATCAAATAAGTGGCTTTTTTAAGGATTATTTTCAAAGATTAAGGCCTTGTCATGACCTTGAGATTAATACTTATATTAGAATAGTTAAAAAGGGATGTGGTGGATTATATGGTTTTTTCTCTTCACATGCAACAAATACTTTTGCATTAGCTACGTTCTATTATATGTTACTAAGAAATTATTCAGATTATTTTAAATTTCTTTTTGCTTGGGCCTTAATAGTTTCTTATAGTAGAATATATATTGGAGTTCATTTTCCAATTGATGTATTATTTGGTATTTGTTTTGGGATTCTTTTAGGATACATATTTTCATTGATTGCTTCAAAAAAATATTCTAATAATGTTAGATAGAATACAAGAATATAAAACTCTTTTTTTAAGAATATCTATAGCTTATTTATTTTATTTTATAGCACGAGTTTTATTTTATATTTATAATAACAATATTATCATTGTAGAAACATTCGAAGAATTTTTTAAGTTATGTTTAATTGGTTTAACCTTTGATACTTCAGCTATATTATACACCAATGCTTTATTTATATTAATTTCTTTATTACCAATAAAAAATAATTCTTCAATTTCCTTTCAAAAAGGAATGTTTTTTCTTTATTTCTCTACTAATATCATAGCTTATTCTACTAATTTTTTTGATTTTATCTATTATGAATTTTCACAATCTAGATTAACTACAACTGTTTTTGATATTGTTGAAAATGAAACAAATAAGATGGATTTAATGGGTTCGTTTATAATTGATTATTGGCATGTATTTATTTTATTTTTTGTTCTAGTTTTTTGCTGGATTTATTTATATAAAAAAATAGATTTTAGGATTTCTTCTCAATTAAATAAATATAATTATTATGGATATTCAATAATTTGGTTCTTATTTATTGTTTTTGTTTGTGTTATAGGCATGAGAGGTGGAATTGGTAATGCCACAAGACCAATTAATATGGTTGATGCTCATAGATTTGTAAAAAAAGGCTCTCATGCCGATTTAGTTTTAAATTCCCCTTTTTGTATGATAAGAACATATAAAAAGAATTTCTTTCAAAAGAAAAGTTTCTTAACAAATTCTGAAAAAAATAGAATAATTAATCCAATTAAGAAATTTAATGATTCTATAATTTCAAGGCCAAATATTGTTTTAATAGTTATGGAAAGCTTTGGAAGAGAGTATATAGGCTCTTTCAACAAAGATAAAGCTATTGATAATTATATAAGTTATACACCTTTTTTAGACTCTCTTTCACAACACAGTAAAATATTTACTAATTCATTTGCAAATGGAAGGCAATCTATTGAGGCTTTACCTTCAATTTTAGCTAGTTTACCATCATTTAGAATTCCGTTTACTTCATCTCCATACGCAAATCAAGAGATTGAATCATTAGTTTCTGTTTTTAATAGTTTAAATTATTCTACTTCTTTTTTTCATGGTGCTCCAAATGGCTCAATGGGCTTTCTAGGTTTGTCAAATATTTTAGGTTTTGACAATTATTTTGGAAAAAATGAATTTAATAACAATTCTTTATATGATGGATATTGGGGAATATGGGACGAGCCGTTTTTGCAATTTATGAAAACGAAAATTGATAAATTTGAAGAACCTTTCTTTACTACATTTTTTAGTTTAACATCACATGAACCTTTTAAGGTTCCATTAGAATACAAAGATTTTTTCCCTGTTGGAAATGTACAGATGCATGAGGTTATAGGTTATTCAGACAATGCTCTTAGAGAATTTTTTAATTCATCTAAAAATGAACCTTGGTTTAAAAACACCTTGTTTGTAATAACTGCAGATCATTGTAATCAATTTTGGTATCCTTTTTATAGAGATGGTATTAACAGATTTGCAATTCCAATTATTTTTTATCATCCTAATAATAGTTTTGTAGGGGTTAATAATAAACTTGCCCAACAATTAGATATCTTTCCTTCTATAATTGATTTAATAGGATATGATAAAGCAATAAATACTTGGGGAAGAAGTCTTTTTACTGAAAATTTTGACAAACCTTTCTCAATCCACTTTTCAGGAACAGTTTATCGCTTTTCAATGAATCAATTTACTTTAGTTTTTGATGGCGAAAATGTTATAGGTGTATATAATATTGATGACTATGCACTAATTAAAAACTTAATTAATGATGATCAGATTGATTATTCTTTTGAAGAACAATATTTAAAAGCTTTTTTTCAAGACTATATGGAAAGAGTTATTGATGGAAAACTGAATTAAAGTTACTTTAAAATATCTTTAAAATCCATCTTAAAGTCGTTAATTCTTGGAGCAGAAACTCTAATTATGTATAAATCATTAGGATTTTTTTTCTTATAATCTTGGTGATAATTTTCAGCTTTGTAAAATTTTTTAAAAGGTAATACTTGTGTTGTTATTTTATTAAAAACGTTATTTTTCAAAAGTCTTTTTATTTCATTTTTAATGATTAATTCTTCATTTTTAGAATTATAAAAAGCAATGGATCTATACTGTGTTCCGACATCAGGACCTTGTCTATTTAATGTTGTTGGGTCATGTGAACCAAAAAAAACTTTAACTAATGTTTTAAAGTCAATTATATTAGGATCATACACTACTTCAACAACCTCTGCATGACCTGTTTTCCCACTTATTACCTCATAATAACTTGGATTTTTTGTAAAACCTCCTGAATATCCAGAATCAACTTTTTTTACTCCTTTTAAACTTTCATAAATACTTTCTACACACCAAAAACATCCCGAAGCAAAATATGCTTTTTCTAGATTTTGTGTTTCATTATCAACTTTTAAATTGTTTTGTTGAACAATTAAGGTTGTAAATATTAATAATATCTTAATCATTTAATTATTTATTAGATGTGATACAAATTTTTCCCAATTATATTTTTCTTTTTTTATTTTTATTTTATTTATCATTAATTTTTTATCATAATCTATTGCAAATAAAATTTTATTTGATAAATCTTTATGATTAGGTTCAGATATGAAACCATCTTGATTATCTATAATATATTCTGAAAGTCCTTTAATATTTGTAGTAACAGTTGGTATTTCAAATTGAAATGACAAAGAACTAATGCCACTTTGGGATGCTTTTTTATAAGGTTGTATAACTAAATCTGAACAAGAAAACCAATATTTGATTTCATTTTCATCTATAAATTTATCTTTGAATAATATATTATTATTTAATTTTTTTCTTTCAATTATTTTCTTGTAATTTTTTATAGACTTATAATTTTCTCCAACTATTAATAATTTTACCTTATTTTTTTCTTCAATTATTTTTGACATTGATTTAATTAAAATATCTAGACCTTTATATTCTCTTATTAATCCAAAAAAAAGTATATATATTGAATCTTTACATAAATTAAGCTTTTCCTTCGATAAATTCTTATTTATTGGTTCCCCAAACTTTTTTGGAACAGGAAGGAATAATGTAATCCCATTTTTTACATTATATATTTTATTTATTTGATTTGTTACATTTTTAGAAAAAGTAATATGCTTGTCAATACTATTTAAATAAAATCTTAACAAATTTTTTTGTAATAAATTATTTTCATGTGGAAATGCATTGTGAATTAATCCAATTTTTTTAATTTTTTTATTAATTAACCTATTAATAAATGAGAAACATGGGGCCATATAGGGTGTCCAATAACAACTAATCAACATATCAGGGTCAATGTTGTTTATTTTTTTTACAGTTGAAATCCAATTAAAAGGACTTAAGGAATTAATAATTCTTTTTGCTTTAATTATTGGAGATTTAGATTTACTAGATAACTGTGTTTTACCGGGAAAAAAAATAGATGGATATTGTAAACTAAAAGTAAATACTATTACTGAATGTCCTAATTTTTGAAGATTTTCACATAGTTCTTGATTTGTGTCTGAAATACCTCCTCTATATGGAAAATATGGACCTATAACAACTATATTCATTTCTTTATTTTAATCATTTACTAATATCCAATCTCCCTTTTTTAAATGATTTTCAGCAATTTTATATTTCAATGTTTTTTGTTCACCATTTGAAATATTTTTTATTGTAACTTTTTCATTCCTGCCTATTTTTTTGGTTTCTCTAACAATAGTTTCAATAGGTTGATTTCTTGATGAAACATTTTGTCCTGCATTTCTGTTTATTGAGGCTAATTCATCACTATTTAAAACTTCTGCTTTAGATAAATTAAGTTTCTGTTTTCTCCTTATTCTCCTATCTTCTCTAATTTCTGAAGGATCTTTTGATGGAAGTTCTCCTTTAAACAAGAAGGATATAATTTCTTTATTAATTTCATTAAGCATTGATTCAAATAATTTATATGCTTCAAACTTGTAAATTACTAATGGATCTTTTTGTTCATGAACTGCTAATTGTACAGATTGTTTTAATTCATCCATTTTTCTTAAATGATTTTTCCATGTTTCATCAATAATAGCTAAGGATATATTTTTTTCAAAATCGTTTATTAATGTTTCCCCTTTTGATTCATAGGCTAATTTTAAGTTTGAGACAACATTAAGTGTTTTCTTGCCATCGGTAAAAGGAACTACAATTCTTTCAAAATTATTAGAAGGGTTTTCATAAACATTTTTTATAACTGGAAAAACTTTTTCAGCACTTGACTTAACTTTTGAATTATAATGATCATATGCACTTCTATAAGTTTTAAAAACAATATCATTATTTTCTGTTTTTTCAAATTCTTCTTCTGTAAATTCTGAACTAATAGAAAAGTATCTAATTATATCAAACTCATAGTCTTTATAAGTATTTGAGATTTTATTATTTTCAACTATGATTTCAGTTGTATCATAAATCATGTTAGCTATATCAACTTTTAAACGATATCCTTCCAAAGCATGTTTTCTTCTTTTATATATAATTTCTCTTTGAGCATTCATTACATCATCATATTCTAATAATCTTTTTCTAATTCCAAAGTTATTTTCTTCAACTTTTTTTTGTGCTCTTTCTATTGTTTTGGTCATCATAGAATGTTGTATAACTTCACCTTCCTCTAATCCCATTTTATCCATCATTTTAGCAACTCTGTCAGATCCAAATAATCTCATTAAATTATCTTCTAATGATACATAAAATTGTGAGCTCCCAGGATCACCTTGTCTGCCAGATCTTCCTCTAAGCTGTCTATCTACTCTTCTTGAATCATGCCTTTCTGTACCTATGATTGCTAGTCCACCATTTGACTTAACTTGATCATTAATTTTAATATCTGTTCCTCGACCAGCCATATTTGTAGCAATTGTAACAACTCCTGCATTTCCAGCTTCACTTACTATATCGGCTTCTTTTTTATGAAGTTTAGCATTTAAAACATTATGTTTTATTTTTTTTATTGAAAGCATTCTTCCTAGTAATTCTGAAATTTCAACTGATGTTGTTCCAATTAATACAGGTCTTCCTGAATTGGAAATTTCAGACACATGTTCAATTACTGCATTATATTTTTCTCTTTTAGTTTTATAGATTAAATCATTGTGGTCTTTTCTAGCTATAGGTTTATTAGTGGGAATTTCTATAACATCTAATTTATATATATCCCAAAATTCTCCAGCTTCAGTTATGGCAGTTCCTGTCATTCCAGAAAGTTTTTTATACATTCTAAAATAATTTTGTAGAGTAACAGAGGCAAAAGTTTGTGTTGCATCCTCAATTTTTACATTCTCTTTGGCTTCTATTGCTTGATGAAGTCCATCAGAATAACGTCTACCATCCATTATTCTACCCGTTTGTTCATCAACAATTTTAACCTTATTATCCATAACTACATATTCGGTATCTTTTTCAAATAAGGTATAGGCTTTTAATAATTGATTAATAGTATGAATTCTTTCACTTTTTATACTAAAATCTGTATATATTTTTTCCTTTTCTTCAACTTCTTTATTAACTTCTAAATTCTGATTTTCTATATTGGCAATCTCAGTGGATAAATCAGGGAGAATGAAAAAATTAGAATCTTGATTTTCAGCAGATAGACTATCTATTCCTTTATCAGTTAACTCTATTTGATTGTTTTTTTCATCAATAACAAAGAAAAGATCTATATCAACTTTTGGCATTTCTCGGTTATTATCTTGCATATAAAAATTTTCTGTTTTTTGCAATAATTGTTTTACACCTTCTTCACTAAGAAATTTAATTAATGCAGAATTTTTTGGTAATCCTCTAAAAACTTGTAAAAGATGAAATCCTCCATCTTCATTATTGCCTTCACTAATTAATTTTTTAGCTTTTGATAAAATTTGTGTTAATAATTGTTTTTGCTTCTGAACGATTGAATTTATTTTTGGTTTTAATTCGTTAAATTCATGGATATCTCCTTTAGGGACTGGTCCTGAAATTATTAATGGAGTTCTTGCATCATCAACCAAAACGGAATCCACTTCATCTACTATAGCATAGCTATGAGCTTTTTGTACTAAATCAGATGATGAGTGAGCCATATTGTCTCTTAAATAATCAAATCCAAATTCATTATTAGTTCCATATGTAATATCTGATTCATATGCTTTTTTTCTTCCTTCAGAATTTGGACTATAATGATCAATACAATCTACAGTTAGTCCATGGAATTCAAAAATTGGTGCCATCCATGCACTGTCTCTTTTTGCTAAATAATCATTTACTGTAACTAGATGAACACCATTTCCAGTTAATGCATTTAAATACACAGGAAGTGTAGCTACAAGAGTTTTACCCTCTCCTGTTTGCATTTCAGCTATTTTCCCACGATGTAATGCAATTCCTCCAATTAATTGAACATCATAATGTATCATATCCCATATAACTTCTTTCCCCGCAGCATCCCATTTATTTGCCCAAATTGCATTTTCACCCTCAATTGTTACATAATCTTTTATTGAGGAAAAACGCATGTCTGATTCTGTTGCTATAACAGATAATTTAGTATTCTCTTTAAACCTTTTTGCTGTTTCTTTTACTACTGCAAAAGCTTTAGGAAGTATCTCATTTAATTTAAATTCAACTTCTTGATTGGAATGTTCCGTTGCATTATCAATTTCTTTATAGAAATTTTCTTTATCATCAATGTTATTTGAAGAAGTTATTTTTTCTTTTAATTCATTTATTTTATCATTAAAAGGTTTTCTTACAGAATGGATTATTTCTTTAAATTCAATTGTTTTATTTCTTAATTCATCGTTATTTAATGAAGAAATCTCATTCTCAGAACTTAATATATCTTTAACAATAGACTCAACTTCTTTCAGGTCTTTTTTAGATTTATCTCCTACAAAAACATTTAGTAAAGAATTAATTAAACTCATTAGAAATTTATTATAATCAAATTTAAGTAAAAAAAAAGCCTCCTAGGAGACTTTGTGTAAGTTTTATAAACTAATATTCATCTTCATTCCAAAGATAGTCTTCATCAGTTGGATAATCTGGCCAAATTTCTAAAATGGACTCATATACATCTCCTTCTTCTTCTTCAATTTCCTGTAAATTTTCAACAACTTCTAACGGAGCTCCAGTTCTAATAGAAAAATCGATTAATTCATCTTTATTTGCTGGCCAGGGTGCATCACTTAAATAAGATGCTAATTCTAAAGTCCAATACATAATCTTAAGCTATAAATATTTGCAAAAATAAATTTTTAATTGACTTTTGCAATATTTTATAAAAGAATTTAATATTTTTTTTTCTTCCCAAAATAATACAATACTATTATAGAAAAGAAAAACAACGAAAATCTAAAAATAAAATCTCCATATTTTACGTATGAAGTAACTTGATTGGATATTCCAACTTTAGCATTAATTACTCCTTTTGTATTGTAATCAAGTTTAGTAATAATTTCTCCTGATTTGTTAATTATTGCTGAAGAACCTGTATTAGCACTTCGAACAATATTTCTCCTTGTTTCAATTGATCTTATTCTTGCATAACTTAAATGTTGTTTATAACCTTGAGATTCACTCCACCAACCATCATTTGTTATAATTGCTAATAATTGTGCTCCATTTCGAATATATTCCGTCACATATTCTCCATAAACTGACTCATAACATATTATAGGTGCTATTTTAACTCCGTTATCAAGTTCAAAAACACCTCTGTTTGGCTGAGTTCCTCTACTAATTACAGTTCCACCCATGTTTAACAAAGCATTTCCTAAAATAGGCTCTAGAATATTCTTATATGGCATATGTTCAACACCAACTACTAATTTTGATTTATGATAAATTTGATGTTTTTGATTCTTTGAAATAAGAAAGCTACTATTAAAAACATCAATCCATAAGCTATCTTTAATATAATTTGAAGTTTTAGATTTATTTAGTGAAGAATTATAAAGTTTATAGAATTGAATTCCAGATAGAAGCTGTGAATTCTTTTTCTTTAAATAGTCTTTTAGAGAAAGTAAAAACGGACTTTCTTGGAAACTTTTGATTAGAAAACCTGGACTTTCTGAAAAATATGTTTCTGGAGCAACAATTAAATCATTTGAATTAACGGATGAATCTACGAAACTTTTAAAATCTTGAAGAATAGAAATATTAGTTCTTCCATATTTCTCTGTATAAGGATCAATATTTGGCTGTAATATAGAAACAGTTAGATATTCTTTATCATTTTCTTGAAAATTATAAATTAACAATGAAATTATAATTGGAATAGAAATTCCCAGAATTGAAGAAGAAATTCTAATAATATCTATTTTTTTAGTTTTTATGTAATTATTATAAACTAATAGAAATAGATAGTTTACGAAAAGCACCCATAAAGTTCCGCCAAAAGAGCCAGTGTATTCATACCATTGTATCCATAAGATGTTTTCTGAAAAAACATTACCTAAGTTTAGCCATGGCCATGAAAAATCCCAAAATAAATGAAATTTTTCAAATACAATCCATGATGAAAACCAATAAATAATACTTAGTTTTTTACTTATTTTTTTTGATATAATACTATAACTAGTAAATACTAAAGCCATTAATAGACTATTAACAATAATAGCAAAAGACATTCCAAAGAAAGTAGAATATACTAACCACCAAGTGGCAATAGAATTCCATATAAAAAATGATAAATAAGAATATGAAAATATTTTTAGGCTAGAATCATTTCTTATCAATTTTTCTAAATAGAGTAAAGGAACAAAGGCTATAAAAATAAAAATTGTTAAACCGTAAGTTGGCCAAGATAAACCAAGTAATATTCCAGATAAAATACTATATATAAGATAATTCTTATTCAACGAGTGAATATTTTTTAATTTCTATTTCAAGTTAGACAAAAAATAAAATATAATTCATCATAATTTAAGTTTAATTTATATGTTTTAAAATCGTAATTTTAAAAAATGAAATTTCTTTGGTTTCTACCC
>MDTC01045449.1_pt1 | contig 10391 bp, 14 predicted proteins | sample 811181 | NCBI WGS metagenome assembly MDTC01 (sample SAMN05326644, study PRJNA326480) | marine metagenome | isolation source: seawater | place: Pacific Ocean: North | collected 2011
GTCTTCCTTGCGGTCAGACCTGAGTAGTCTGACGTATCAGTAGTCTTTTATCATTGTTAATACTCCACGATATACCATTTCAGAATCAGATTTAGCACTTACAATGTATTTATGGCATGGTATTCCCGTTTCATTTAACTTCTGAAGTCCGGGTTTGAATGAAGCGAATATAGGATGGTCTTCTATTTTTCCATTATGTGGATACTTGTCTTTCCATAAGTCATACTTATTCGCCCATAGACCAACTGCTAGAGGGTAGTCATGGTCTTGCTTCTTTTTCTTTCTACCCCCGATAGTCCAATATGGATTGCAGATAGTATCAACTAGAAATGTCCAAGATAGTTGTTGCTCTATATCATAATGCTTGTCTAGGTGTCTATCATCAAAGAGAAATATCAGATACTTGACATGTCTTCCTCTCATGTCTCTGACCCATTCTTCCCAATATACAGTTTGACCACCAATGTCAGCAGTTCGCACTGTATGGGCATCGCCGTCTAGTTTCACGAACTTACGAGTAGCCCTATGTCTGCCAACAGTTCTTTTTTGTATATCAGGGACTTCTCCCCTAGTCATCAGTTGTCGATGTAGTGTTGTCTTACCTGCTTTACTTGCCCCATATATACCGAAATTGATAGCATGAAGACGATTGTATAACTTATTCATGGCCTCTACCATGAGTATTGCAAAACCTGCCATCACCGACATGCCATCACCTCGTCAGTGATTCGGATGTCGTAGAGCGTTAAAATAGTTGAGAAGTCAGTGACCGCCCCAAAGTGAACTTAGCAAGTGCCAACCGACCTCATAGAGATTGATTCCCCAAAGGGAAATAGCATGTCCTACGAAGAAACTAGTCACGGCAGAAATGCCACCCCAAAGATAGAACCTAGCCCTTAGAAACCAAACGTCAGCAGAGTGCGCTCTTTGTAAATCATATGCGAGAGTGGATTCATCCATCCCGAATAAGATTTCACTTACCATTCAAATCACTCATTGAAGCCTGTTAGGAAAGTCGGACTAACTGTTTGTACTTCCTGAGAGGATTGAGGCATCATTGGGAGATTAGAATCTCCGTATGCTGTTGCACCAAACTGCTGTTGGAAACCTCTGAAGGATTCTCTAACCCTCTTTCGGTTCTCTTCATCTCTTGCTTTTCTGCTCCAATATGAATCTATTTGCCTTTGAAGTAGGAAATCTTCTATGTAATCATTTATTGCTAAATCAAACAGTGCTTTCAGTATCACTATTCCTCCTACGGTAAGCACTCCAAATATCATAGCCACTGGATACGCACCATAGGCTGCAATGAAAGAAGTTCCATATTGCGAGAAGAAGTAGACGTTTACTCCACTGACTGCTCCAACAAAAAGAACAGTCATGATTAGTCTTGTGTCTGTATCTATACTTGGCATGATAATCACCTCAAGCAAAGTTGACAGAACATGTTCCTGTGCCTGTAATCTGAACGTAGATTCCATTGGCTACAATAACACCATGTAGGTCTTGCTCTATGGTCTGAGCAGTTCCTCCTGCATGTAGAACTAATCGAGCAACCTCCTTCTTGCCCGTTGTTGTCGAGTTGTTACTGTCCCATACCTTGACAGTCATCACAGCATTTGCTGTTGATGTAACATGAACGCTCATTATCTTAGCGTGGTGCTTTACTGCTACTGTGCTTGTAGAAAGAACGCCTGTGGAGTTGCATGTTGGGGATGACATTATTCAGCCTCCGACATCCTCTCTACCAAGTCTGCTTTCTTTCCGTCAGTTGATAGTCCCTTCTCCTCAAGCATTCCCTTGAGTTGTTTCACCGTGTATTGTGAGTAGTCAACAGTCTCCTCTGCAACCTCTTCAGGTTCTTCCTCTACTGTTGGCTCTTCTACGGGAGTCTCTTCTACGGGAGTCTCTTTGATTAGATTAGGGATGAATGACTTCCTTGCTGAAGGGAACAATGCAGACTTCACTGCCTTTGCATCCCCTTCTAAGTCAAACTCCTTTTTGAGTATCTTCAATAGATACTCGTTTAATGTCAGAATCGCTGATGCGTCTGATGCATCTAGTTCTACTATTAGACCTGAATCTCCTAGTAGTCCGACTGCCACTGCTAATGGAACAACAGTGTCTTCTTGTGCTGTTAATGCGTATGTGCCACCGCCCCTTCTCAATAGAAGTGGGCCAGTTGGTCTGTGTTTTGTTAACTTTACTTTTGCCATTTTATTCACCTTTTTGTTGTGGTAGTACCCCCTGCCCCGTATTAGGGGCAGAGGCCACTACTTTACGTTATCACTTAATCATTGTTGTTTCAGAGATTACCATAGACACGGACTCTTACCATGCCTTCATCCCCTGTACCTGATTGTTGTGCAGAGCCAGTTGACAGGATAAGTTTGGCACTTGTTCCTGTCTCATATGCTCCTGTTGTACTGATGACGGCTCTTGCACTGTGTCCAATCTCCTCTACACCTGTTACTAGAACACAGTGTAGTGAAGACAGACCCAACGAAGCAGCAGTCAGGGTTATTCCACCCTGAACGTATGCCGTTATGTTGACTATTGCATCAACAACATACTCGTCACCTAAGACCTTGGGGGCAGTTACGCCCTTGTGGTCAGCAACTAGAGTAACAGCGTGTGTCAACTCTAATCACCTCACGCACTCTTTAGGTTGGTTATCTTTCCTTGTCCCTTGAAGAACGAGCATCCAGTTTCGCCCATTGTTCGGTACATTCCCTGATTCCCAAGTTTGCCAACACCGAATGGGTTTCCACTAGTGATACCATCCTCGAAATACTGAGTTGGCTTCATGACAGACAACCATAGATGGTCTGTGTCTAGCAGAAGTATATCACTCAGTTTGTTAGCAGTTGCGTTACCAGTCTGAGGCATGTCTTTGGTTGGGATGATTGGTATGTCATAGTATGTTGCAACTCTGAAACCAACTTCTGCACCTTTGACTCCACGGACTCCGTTGTGGGATGGAACAATCTCCTTCCTGTCCATGAACCTCTCTTGGCTCTGCAATAGGTCAGCAATGTGCTGAACAGTGTCGTATCCAGTTAGGATAACTTTCGGGTTTCCACCGTTCTGCCTTACTCTCCTAATCATGTCGTTAAGCATGGTTAGTGTTAGAACTCTAGCATCACCAGCAGCATATCCTGCACCGAAGTCAACCTCTGCATCCAAGAAGGAAGCAGTTCCAGTTGCAGTGTTACTTGATACGCTGACAGTTCGGGAAGTTCCGAATAGCCTTACGATATCTTGAACAACAGCAGTTCCGTCAGTTGTACCAGTAGCCAATAGGTCTACGTTATACATTGCAGCAATCTCAGCAGCAGATGAAACAATCTTCATGAGAGATGTGTAGTTTCTCTCGATGTTAGTTGCAGTTCCATCGTCATATCTCTCAAGAGGCATGACTAGCATCTTGCTCTGTGTTTCAGCGTGTAGTTTACCCATGTCCTCACGAACAATTGCACGAATGTCACCAACACCGTCATCGATTGCAGCAAGTTCCATACCAAGTTCAGAGAACTCGAATAGATGTGCCACAGTCTTTGGACTGACGTATAGTTTCTCATACTGAGGTGCAATTGGTGGGATATCATTTCCAGTTCCTAGAGTTGCGTTCTCACCAACACCACCGATTTTGTCGGGTCTTGGTGCGTCTGCTCCTTCTGCTCCTCCGCCTACTGCGAATGCAGAACCTGAACCACCTTGCGCTCTGCTCTTTAGAATCCTCCATCCACTGGATGTGTATGGTCTCTTAGCAAGCATAGCAAGAGGGTTAACCTCTTGGTTTAGCATTGACCATACTTTCTGTCCGTAAAGAACGTTGTATAGGTCTCCCAATCCAGCAGCAGCCGAAAACGGGTTGCTTGCTGCATCGTGGGGCGTTCCGAAACCACCAACAACACCAGCAGCCTTTAGCAGAGCATTGCCCTGTGCGCCAGCGTAGCCATAGGTGGCTGCTTCTAGGTCTTTTACTGTGTTAATATATCCACTCATCTTAATTCACTCTCCTTGCGAGGTTGTGTATGTCTCCCCATGACATCTCAGCCATTGCGTCAGCAGTGGTTGGGAATCCTTCAGGTAGAGAGAAAGCGACTTCTGTTGCTTTCCTTATCTCATCATCCTTTGCGGTAAGAGACTTGCGTAGTTCTGCAAACTCTTCTTTGAGAGCCGCTACTTCTGTTGAAGCATCGTAATCTCTTCGCTCTGCGGCTGATTTCTTAACTTCGAGTTCAGCAGCGAATCTGTCAGCGAATGTCTTCGATAGGTTATCGTAAGCCATTGCCTCTAGTTGCTCTGCTTTGTAAGCCTCGTAAGCCTTCTCCACATTCTCGGCACTGAGGTCGAGAGTAGTAAAGTCAGACCCTTCTAGACCCTTAGAGACTGATAGCGCAGCAGGAGCAGCCTTTGGCTTTCCGCCACTTACTACCTCTTCTCCGGCCTCGTAATCTCTTGTCGAGTCCTCATCGAGAGCCTTATCCATGCTCTCTAAGTCGTCATCTTCCTTCATGGAATTATCCATGCTCTCAACTTCTTCTTCTTTCATCGTTTCTTCTTCTTTCATTTCATACATTTCTATGTCATCTTCTTCTTTTGTAACTGTGTCACCAGTGACCTCACGAACCTGCGTTAGCAGACCATTGAGTTCTTCTAGTGCTTTCGTCAATTTTTCCGTCATTTTTTTACCTCCTTTCGCTTTTAAAATGTCGAATTTCGCTTCGGGGTTTATTCCTTTTTCACATATAGTAACTTCATGCAACTCTAAGTTGTCAATCTCGTTGTATTCCCCGTATTCCTCCGATTTCCTTTCTCTCTTTGATATCGCTTGTCCACCGATACTGAAGGAACGTAGTGTGCCTTTTCTGATTCCTCTGTTAATTTCCTTTGCCTTTTCTATGTCATCTCTCATTTTGATAACTACATAGAATCCGACACCATCTACACCTGTCTTGTGTAATGAACCATTGGAATCACGGTATTGCTCTATCACCTCTCCTACTTGAACATTGGAATGATTTGACATGACGTTTCTATAAGACTTCTCACTCATGAAATCTTGAACTGCTTTTTCTAATGCTTCTAATGTAATCAAGTCATTTTGCTTATCTACTATCTCGATGGATGCATACCCTCCGATTACTAGATTATCTGACTTGAGAATGGTGAAATCACTAGAACTCTCTTGCCTAATCAATACCTCCTGCTCCGCAAACACTCACCGTACCTGATTTTCTTACTATAAGAAGTAGGTGGTTATTGAGGTAGTTCTAAATTACTATACTTGTCCTTTGTAATATCGATGATTCCTTCATCGGATTTATCGTTCAACATGTCTTGTTTCTTACCTGTGAATACAATCCAAGACTTTTTCTCATCTAGAGGAACGACTCGGAAGTGTATTCTAGTTTGGAATTTATCTCCTTCCATTCTATACTCATGATATCCATCCCGTTGAACGCCGAAGATAAGTTCCCCACTGTCTATTATCTTCGTACTATCTATCTTCTCTGATACCCTTGCTGGATATTTACCGGACTTACCAAACAGGTCAAAGATGTCTTCAGGTTTGTCTAAGTCGATTAACCAAGCCATTCTGTCTTTCTCTGTTTGAATGACAAAATCCAAGTTACCATCTTCACGCTGTCTAACTTCAAACTCTCCTGTTAGTTCACTGTCTTCGTCCTTCTCTATGTTCTCAGGAGATACATCAAACCTGTTAGGTGCAAGGAAAACAAACGCATCTTGGTTCTTCATCCATGCCAAGAGGTCTTTTGGCTTGCCCTCAAATATTTCATCATAGGCATCCCCTTCTACTGCTCTGAGTTTCTCTTCTAGTTCATCAAACTCCATTGCTTTCTGATTGTCTTCTATTATCTTCCTAATTGTTACTCTTAGTTTTGTTTTTCTAGATTTCATCAGTTTCTCTAGTTGTTCTTTCCACATATCCATACTATGTAGGGCATTCTTCTGCATCAATTGGTCTCCATCGAATCCATAGACGGTGAATCCCTCTAAGTCGTGTTTGCAAATTATACCTGCTTCTCCATGAACATAATCAGTAACAATGTATTTCTTGATTCTTTTTTTATCTCTCTTGTCTTGTTGTAACTCTGCTATTACAGTCAAGGGATTAGCCAAATCTGATGCATGAACAAATGGATGCCTAGGAACTAGTGCCTTCTTTGTCTTGGTTGCTAATTGCTCTAGAGTCTCTAGTTTATCAGACTCATCTACTTCAGGTAGTTCTATCACTTTAGCAGAGTAGAGACTGAAACCCTTTCCTTTCTTGGTGACTTCATCCACCTTTACACGAATGATACTTCCAATATCAACCTCAACTTTAGTGTTCAATGCTTTACCAACAGGAAGGTAATTCTTATCATCGAGTTCAACTGTTTTCATTTCTCTAGTTTGTTCAGCAGTTAGAGGACCAATACCCATTGTATAGGAATGTAAGCCACTCTTTGTTTTCTTGTCTTCTAGAACTATAACATCTAGGTCAACGAACTTCTTCCACTTAATCCACTTCGGGTTCTTCTTCCTACCCATGTAGTAAGTTGATTCTATGTCCTTAATGACAACGCCCTCTGAGGTTGGCATCTCCATTATCTTCTCTGCGTACTCCCCGACTTCCTTCATTGAGTCAGCGATTCTAGTATCTTTCTTGGATGGGAAAGCAAGTTCATCGGAAGAATGCTGTGAGTATTGATAGAACATTATGTTTATTCTCTCTCTTAGAGGCTCGTCCATCAAGTCTTTTCCTTCGTGTTTCATCACATCGAATACATGCGCTCTCAGTTTAGTATCAGGTATCTTCTTCTTGAATATGTGAGTGATTACACTTGCTCTATGTAGTGCCTCATCTCCTTGAAAGAGAAGAAGTTCCCCATCTAATATGCAATCACCTATTCCCTTCTTTTCCATTTTCTCTACTACTTCAGGACACTTATCAGTGATGTCCTTCTCATTGTATGAGTATATCTTGATGTTGTCTCCCATCTTGTGAATCTGTATTCTCATTCCGTCATACTTCTCTTGAACGACATACTCACCGCTCAATCCCTTGATGTCTTTCATATCATCCAGTTCAAATATTCGATACATTGGCTTGTTCGGTGTTATGAAATCAATATCTTCTTTTTCTTCTTCTGACTTTGCGATGTCAACATCTACTAAAGAATCCCACTTTTCCTCTGAGTAACTTTCATCATATACTTTCTCTAGTAATTGTCTTGCCTCTTTGAACTTGCCCTTCACTCTCCTTGAGTCTTTGTCGTCACCATAATGCTCGATTATGTATAGGGGAATGTCCTTATCTTCTAAGTCTAGACCCATGTATCCCTGAGTTATTTCATCAGCCTTTAGACCGTTCTCTAGCCATGCCTTCTTCGGGATTGGGTTTGAATGGCTTCGCAATGCGTAATGAACGAAGGCTGCAAATGTTGCCTTGTCCTCTAGTAGAACCTCTAGAACCTTGTCTCCTAGTTGTTCCGAGAATGGGTCGGATGCTCCTTTTGACTCGAACCTCATTCTTTTTACGTCTTCATAGATTCTTCTAGCAAGAAGGCTTTCAGCATCAAATACCTTATCATCGAAGAGTTCCTTCTCTGTGATGTTCTCTTTCAGTTCAGAGGCAAACTCTCCTAGTCCGTCATATTCTTCACGAATAGACTTTACAGTTGACTTCCACTTCTTACCGTAATCCTTCGGGTTCTCCTTAGCAGATAGATATGCATAGCGTACTCTCTCAAAGAAATCTAAAACTCTTTTTGATAGAGCCTTAGTTTCCTTCTCAAAGGACACGCCTGATGTTGTCATCCACCATCAAAACCTTCGTGCCATTGGTTTCTTTGCACCATCAAAAGGGTCAACGTCTTTGACTTCTTTCATTTCCCTAATCATTGCTCGCATATCCCCAACTATCTTAGTTCTCTCATCAGGAGGTGCTTGCCGGAACTTTTGTTGCAGTTCGTCAAGTAAGTCTTCTAACATATTTTTATGCCCTGATAATGCATCAGACTGCCTTTGTTCTACACTTCCTTCAACAAACTGCTTTCTCAATTCATCACATAGGGCATCGAACTTTCTCATACTTCCATCATTGACTTTATCCTCTTTGCCCTCAATATTGCTGAAGTCTCCCATCTTAACTTCTGATGGGTTCTTCTTTGGTTTCTTGACTTTCATCTCCTCTCCCATGACATCCTCATCAAGTTTCAATCTTCCAAGATGACCTGCATCTTGTAAAATCTCTTTGGCTTTCAGTATTGCTAATTCAATTATTTTCTCTTCTTTCGTAACTCTTTCCGGCATGTGATTCACCCCATTTTCTCCGTCATCTTGCGAATCTCATCCCAAGACATTTGACCACCATCAGGTACTTGCGTATTCGCAACTACTGGTGTTGGAGTTTCACGAACAACCAATCCTGACTTCATCAGTATGTTGTCCTTGTTGTATACGGCTTGCTCCAAGGCGTTAACCTTGTTTACAAGTTCTTTCATTAATAGTAACATTTCATTTTTTTCTTCTTTCTTGCTCATCTTTAATACTTCCTTTCTTCCCCTTCTAGTTTGAAATTTAATTCACCGTCTGAACTAACAAATATTGAGGAGTAGCCTTTGTCTTGATATAGTTCCCTTGCTATTTCTTTTGCCTTCTTCTCTGTCATTTTCAAGTCAGTGAGTTTGATGCTTGCATACCTTTCTTTCTTTTTACCTGCTTCGCTTATTATTGGGTCTACTTTCTCTCTAAACAAATCAATATACTCAGGCATTGATAAATCGTCATTACTGTTATCACTGAACTCTGACTCTCTAGGGTTTCTAATTGGTGGTGCTTTTAGTATGTCATGCCAACTCATCTGCTTTCCCTCGCTTTTCTGTTTCTCTCTCGTATCATAGCCAGTAGTTCTGATTCTTTATCCTCAGTCCTCTTGGCCGCTTCTTCGTCTTGTCCGGTGGAGGCCGTTGTTGTAACTCTTGCCATCTCATCTGACTTCTCTGTACCACAACTTCCCTTTAGTGTTTCAAACCAACTCATTCTTCATCACCTAGCATTGGAAGACTCATACCCTTATGCCACTCTATATCTTCAACGATTCTGAGTTTCATTCCTTTTCCTCCTTCTCTCCCTTTGGGTATGCTACGCTTCTGATTTGGTCATACAGCGTTTGATAGTCTTTGCGAAGTTCAGCAGCACTTGCGAGTATGTCTAGGTTCTTCTCACGAAATGACTTCATCTTCTTGGCAAGTAGTTTATCGGTCTTAACTAAGTCGAGGTCTTCCATCTCCTTGATGACTTCCTCTAACTTCGTCATCTCCTGTCCCATGTATTCAGTTGGCTGAGTTGACTGAAGAAGTTTCTTTATCTTCTTCTTCTGCTTAGGCTCTAGTTTCTCTAGAAACTCGGAGGCTTTCAGTATCTCCTGCCATGTCATGTAGTTGCCCCCTGTGTATGCTCAGTTAATCTTAATTGCCCTGAATTTGTCTTTCCCAACGATAAATTCAAAGTTTCCGACTGTTACTTTAACAAGTTGAATCATCTTGTTTCTAGTATTGTCAAGCACCTTCGCTTTGTCTGAGTCTGTCTCCCTGTTTCTCAAATCCAAAACATATTGCAGCATATCTTCAATCTTATCGATTATTTGAGAGACAGTCTTTGATACACTTCGGAAGTTATCAAACACTTCAGTTTCTCCTAGATATGAGAACCCTGTTGTAATATCTTCTTCATCGTCTTGAGGATTATATTCCCAAGTAGTATCTTTAGTGTCGATTGTAGTCTCATCTTCTGATTTATCCTCTTTGGGTTTCTTAATTTTATACTTCTGCTCTAAGGTTATCTGTGCTTCTCTTATCTGTTTTTCAGTTGCTCGTATCTTACTCTTTATCTTAGTTTGCTCATTAGTAGGTGTTTGGCTTAACTTTTGTTGTAGTTCTTCAAGTAATGACTCATCTGAATTGATTCTATCCTCCAACTCCTGTATGTTTTTCTCTCTACCTTCTCTAACCTTCTGAGTTGTTCTTTGAGCAGCACTACTTAGATTCTCAAATATTCTTCTTCTTGCTTCTCTGCTTTCAGGGGTGCTTTCAGGGAACTTGCCATCACGATAGGCTCTGCTTAGTTTCTGACGAACCTTTACTTCTTCCTTTTCCCTTTCCTCTTTGTCTTTGATATCCTTAGTTTCCTTATCGACTTCTGCTTCGATTTTTCTTTGTATGAAATCAGGGATGGGGCTTTGGCTAGGGTCTGCTGATTTAGAGAGTGTCTTTTCCTGTTCTTCCTTGAGCCTATCTAGAGTTAGAACGAGTTGTCTGAACTGAGATAATAGTGTGCTAGGGTTTTCTCCTAGTTCATCTACATCTATGCTTTGAGTA
>MDTC01082796.1_pt1 | contig 10391 bp, 12 predicted proteins | sample 811181 | NCBI WGS metagenome assembly MDTC01 (sample SAMN05326644, study PRJNA326480) | marine metagenome | isolation source: seawater | place: Pacific Ocean: North | collected 2011
CAGGGATAGGGTCCTCCTTGACCCTGCGCATAGCTCTTGTTGTATAAAGAGCTTCAAATACATCCATCTTTTTATTTTAGTAAGATAGAATTTAAGGAATACATGGATAAGAAAATCTTTACAGAAGTAAAAGACCATATAGGGATTATATGGTTCAATCGCCCAGAAAAAAAGAACGCTCTAAATGATGAGCTCTGGTTTGGGTTGCCAGAGCTTGTTAAGGAGTTAGATGATAATGACGATGTTAGGGTTATTGTTTTTGCAGCAAAAGGGGATACTTTTTCTTCGGGAATAGACATAAACACACTTGCTAATGCTTTCAAGTTAACTGAAGAAGCAAAAACTACCTCAGGGGATAGATTAGAAGTAATGGAAATGACTAAGAAATTCCAAGATGCTTTTACATCGATTGCAAAGACAGAGAAGCCAACAATTGCAGCTATTCAGGGCTATTGCATTGGTGCCGCAACAAATATGGTTGCAGGGTGCGATATTAGACTATCAACAAAGGATGCTCAATTTTCAATTAGAGAATCAAAGCTTGGTTTGGTTGCAGATGTAGGAGCATTACAAAGAATGCCTAAAATTATCTCGAAAGGATTGTTAAGAGAATTAGCCTATACCGGAAAGTTTTTTGATGCAGATTATGCCAAAGAAATAGGTTTTGTTAATAATGTATTCGATACTTATGATGAATTATTTGATTCTTCAATGGAGCTTGCTCAAGAGATATCCAGAAATTCACCACTTATCATAAAAGGGGTCAAAATGATTCTCGATAAAGGAGAGGAGCTAACTACAGATCAGTCCCTCGATTTAGTAAGAATGTGGAGTACTTCTTTCTTGGTTTCCGAAGACTTACAAGAAGGTATTTCTGCTTTGATGGAAAAAAGAGAACCGAAATTTAAAGGAAAATAACTATAATTCGCTGTGTTTCTTTATAGCGTATCTATCAGTCATTCCAGCAACATAGTCTATGGCATTCTCAAGATTTGACTGGTCGTTGTGGTAATTCTCAGGCAGAAGTGAAGGATCTTTTTCAAAAGTGTAAACAAGTTTTTCAATAATACTTTTTGCCTTAATTCTTTCTTCCTTAGTCTCTTCTCTAAGATAGACTTTATCAAACATAAAATCTCTCAATTCATTCATACACTTCAAAACTTCTTCATCCATATCAATCTTTCCGCTATTAGATGCTTTAAATACTCCAGCAATTAAATTATTTACCCACTGTTTCCCCGGAGACCCCAACACTTTAGTTATCCCTTTTGGTATATCTTTCTCTAACAATACCCCAGCTCTAATTGCATCTTCAACATCATGAGTTAAATAAGCGATTCGGTCAGAGAAGCGACAAACCATACCTTCTGGAGTTTTAGGCGGTTCTTCATATTTCCATGGATGAAATCTTATACCGTTCAAAGTTTCTACTGTTAGATTTAGAGGTTCAATAGAACTAAATATTTTTACAGAGTTTTCTGAATGACTCCATCCTCCATCAAGCAACTCATTCAGCACATCCTCGCCTGTGTGCCCAAAAGGAGAATGCCCTACATCATGTCCCAGACATATAGCTTCTGTCAAATCAGGATTTAAACCTAGAGTTTTTGCTATCGATCTCCCAACTTGTGTAACTTGTAGCGTGTGAGTCATTCTTGTTATATAGTGATCTCCATCTGGGTTTATAAATACTTGAGTTTTATGTTTAAGCCTTCTAAACGATTTTGAATGTATAATCCTATCTCTATCTCTTTCAAAGTCAGTTCTAAATGTATCTTTTTCCTCTTTGTCTTCACGACCTTCTGTTGTTTCTGCAAGAGTTGCTATAGAGGAAAGGGTAACCCTTTCATTTTGCTCACGCCAGATTCTATCACGTAAGATAAACGAATCATTCATATCTTAAGATTAGGACATAGAGTTGACTAATGAATAGAATTCTTTCCAGTTCTGAACATCTACAACCCCTTCCAAAGGCTTGTTGTAGAGCCTTACAAATCGTACTATCACTTTGTCTGGTTTATTTTCTATGTAATTTTCAAGCTGTCCGGGGGCATCATCAAGGTAGATGTCACAATCAATTCTCCATTTGTCGTCCCTAAAGTGAACTTCTTTACTTGGAATTTTCTTTTCTCCAATCCATTGGTAAGTATCAGAAATTGTCCACCACGGTTTTGAGGAAATAATTACTATTTCATGGCCATCAATACTTAAAGACTTCATAGTTTCAATAGCGTCTTCGTATACCTCAAGGTGCCTAAAAATTGTATTTCCATTTATGTTTCTTGCCCAATCCCAGAAATCTTCATCTTTTTCAAAATGGGTAAGTGGTTTAGACAGACCCCATTCGGTTATATCCTCTTCATTTATCTGCTGTCCAAACTCTTCTTTATACTTTGTTGTCCACCCTTTTGTAAAGTTTGCAACAACTCCATCTAAATCTATTCCAATTCTCATTTGACTAAGTTTAATTCTTTAGTGCATTATTAACACAAATACTATTACCATTTAAGAATGACGTATCAAGCACTTTATAGAACATATAGGCCAGAAAAGCTTGCCGATGTGGTTGGACAGGAGGAAGCTGTTAGCCTAATTCAAGGCCAACTAGATAATAATGAGATAACGCATGCATATCTCTTTTCTGGACCAAGAGGAGTAGGGAAAACAACCCTTGCTAGAATAATTGCAAAAGAACTGGGCTGTGACCCTGTATTTGATGTAGCGGAGATAGATGCTGCTTCACACAATAAAGTTGACGACATAAGAGATTTAAATGAGAGTATAAATTTTGTTGCTAGTTCACCAGATAAAAAAAGGATATTTATTCTTGATGAGGTGCATATGCTCTCCAATGCTGCATCAAATGCATTTCTGAAAACACTAGAAGAGCCTCCAGACCATGTTGTATTCATACTTGCAACAACTGAGCCCGAACGTGTACTTGAGACAATTAAAAGTAGAACAACTCATGTAGTTTTTAAAAAAATCGATGAAGAAGAGATCTTCTCAAGACTTTCATCTATAGCAAAGAAAGAAAAGATGAAAGTCAGTAAAGAAGTATTGAGATCAGTAGCAAATTTTTCAGACGGTTCTCTCCGAGATGCAATAAATCTCATGGAGCAAGGGTTCAATACTTTTGGAGAGAAAATAAATGAAGATAACCTACATACAATGCTTGGTAAGTTAAGCAGAGAAGATATAGAGATTTTACTTAATGCTATCCAAACTCAAGACACAACTGCTGTGATTGACTTAGCAAAAGTTACATTTTCAAAAGGGATACAACCAAAAGATTTTCTCATATCTCTTTCTGAATTTTTTAGAAACGTTTTTCACTTAAAGTACTTAAGTGATGAGCCTAGCCTGACTGAGCTAAGTACCTCTATGGAGGAGTTGGTCACAAAAGCCAATGATCAATTTACCTCTCAACAGATAGTTAGAATTCTTGATTTACTTGATGAAGCAAATATAGAAGTAAAAAAAACAAGTTCTCATCAATTAAAACTAGAGCTTTTTTTAGTTAAGCTTGTTAGGCCAGAACTAGGGACAGACCCCAAAACAGTTGCATATAGAGTTGATCTTATAGAGGGTCAGATTAATTCTGTAGGAGGTACTCCGGCTAAAGAAGAAAAGAATGAGAAGGTTAAAAATGAACAACCTAAGGAATCAGGTTTTGAAGATGCAAACAAGGACGATTCTGAGAAAGTAGCAAAGAAAAGTGAACTGAAGGATTTCGATGTCCACTGGCCAAAAATATTGATTGAAGCAAAAGAGATTCTTTCTCCAAAAAAGTATGCATATTTAACTTCAATATTTCCTGCAGTTGAAGCAAATGATTTAATTTTCCAAATACCAGAAGGAAGCGAATTTCTTCTAAGCCAAATTAATAGCGATGAAGAATTAATTTCTTTAGTAAAGTCTTTAGTTGCAAAAAGGTTAGGTGTAGAAGTTCAAGTGAGAGCAGAGATTGTTTCGGATGATCTTAAAGGGTCAGGAGAAGACACGTTAAAACTTGCTCAAGAAATGTTCGGAGCAGAGGAAGTTAACTAGCTCTCTTTCAGGTTCAATTCACTCAGTGCAATTGTAATTCTTCTCGACCCTTGATCCTGAGCTCTTTTACATAAATCAATAAAACTTCTTAACTCGCCTGTTCGAAACCTCTTGAGGTTATCATCTGTAGGGATTGAATTTGATCTTTCTCTTTCGAGTAACTTAACTTCTATTTCTCTCGCTCTAGCTAAGTAGGCACTACTTAGTTCAAACAAAGCTTCAACACCATCCTCAATAGGAGGTTTTTCGTGGCCTAGTAGTACGTTTATGTAATTAGATATTTCACTATGAAGCTCTTCTGCTGAGCTTATCCCTTTTGTGAGAACAATTTTTTGCATATTGATATGTTAGTGCTTAATTTGGAATGTACTTATTTGATAGATTCATATTTTTCTCTTAACTTAAATCCTATTTCATCAGGAACGTTTAGGGGCTTATTTTCCCAACCAGTGCCCAAACTTAGACCAGGTTTCATATCTCCATGGTAATCCGAACCTCCTGTTTCAAGGAGCCCAGTTTCCATTGCTAGTTTTGACAACTGTTTTCTTGTAGGGTCGTCATAGCTACTATAGTATGTTTCGACCCCGTCTAAGCCCATTCTTTTTAGTTCACTCAGGTTGCTTGCTAAATCTTTATTTATCCATTGCCTATTTATTAACATATTTTTCTTTGGATCAAGGGTGTGGGGGTGTGCAAGAATTGAAATAACTTTTGAGTCCTTTGCTACCTCGAGAAGTTTACTAATTGATATTTGATGCAAGTCTGTATAAGCAGGTTTTCCATTCCCTAAAAATCTATTGAATGCCTCAGTAATGCTATCAACATACCCCCCATCAACCATTAGTTTTGCTATATGTGGTCTACCAAGAACTTGATTTTCATTTTTTTGTATCTCTTCAATATCTAGTTCTATGTCAAGATTTTTGAGTTTATTTATAATTTCAAGATTCCTCAACTTTTTCTCGTCTCTAATTTTTTTAAGCAAATCATGTAGGTCTGTCTTAGGTTTTACGAAATAAAAAAGGACATGGATACCTGATTCATTATTATTGACCTTTATCTTCTCCCACTTAGCGGAGATTTCTACTCCGGAGATAATATTTACCTTGCTTTCCTTAACCTTAGACAGCCCATCTATTGTTTCATGGTCTGTTATAGCAATCGTATTTAACCCAATAATTTCAGCTTTTTTTATGATATCTTCTGGAGAATCAGTACCATCAGAAAAGTTAGTATGTACATGTAAATCAATAGACATATACTGCTAAGACTAATACCACTATTGAATCTTCCACAACAACGTTAAACTGTTTTCTTATGAAGCTAATTGTTCAAAAATATGGGGGCACAAGTGTTGCCGATGCATCTGCTATCAAGAAAGCTGCCTCTAAGATTATAAAGACAAAAGAAGAGGGGAACAGTGTAGTAGTAGTTGTTTCAGCAATGGGTTCAAGGACAGATGACTTAATAAACCTTGCAGTTGAGTTAACTGACAATCCAGCACCAAGAGAAATGGATATGCTTCTTAGTACAGGAGAGAGGGAGACCATGTCTTTGATGGCAATGTACTTGAAAAATCAAGGTTACGATGCAATTTCTTTGACTGGATCTCAAGCTGGAATTATTACCACTTCTAAGCATGGACAAGCTGAAATAGAAGAAATCACAGGAGACAGAGTTAGAGAAGGGTTAGAAAAAGGACAAGTTGTAATCGTTGCTGGTTTTCAAGGATTTAATAGAGATACAAGAGAAATAACAACTTTAGGTAGAGGAGGGTCTGACGCAACAGCCGTTGCGCTTGCAGCCTCTCTTGGAGCAGATGTCTGCGAAATTTATACAGATGTTAAAGGCGTATTTACATCAGATCCAAGAATAGTGAATGAGGCAAGACTAATTACGGAAATAACTTATGACGAAATGTTAGAGATGTCTTCTTCAGGCGCTAAAGTTTTAATGGCTCGCTCTGTTGAGTTTGGTAAGCGATATAATGTACCCATAAAAGTAAGTTCTACTTTTATGGACGAAGAAGGAACAATAGTTAAGGACGAGGTGATGGAGCAAGCAATAATTAGCGGTGTTACTCATAACGATGAGGAAATTAAGTTTACTCTTTTTGGTGTTCCCGATCAGCCTGGAATTGCAGCAAAGGTATTCAAGCCTTTGTCTGAAGAGGGGGTAAACGTAGATATGATAGTTCAGAATGTCTCAAAAGAAAATAAGTCAGACATAAGCTTTACTGCTCCATATGACCAAATGGTATCTGTAGAAAAAACATTAGCTCCAATAGTTGACAAGCTTGGTGCAGAGGGCCTTGATAAAGACGAAGACATAGCAAGAGTTTCTTTGATAGGTGCAGGAATGAAGTCTGAATCTGGTATTGCATCAAAGATGTTCGAAACCCTAGGGGAAGAAAAGATAAACATAAATATGATTTCAACATCTCCAATAAGAATTTCCTGCGTTATCGACAAGAAGAATGTTGAAAAGGCTTTGAAGGTCCTTCATAAAGTGTTTATAGAAACAAGTTAAATACGATGAAAAGAATAGCCATTGTTGGTGCTACAGGTTTGGTTGGTAGAGAAATAATTCATCTCTGCGAATCTTATTTTGATAAAGATACAGAATATATACTATATGCTTCTGAGAAGTCAGAGGGCTCCAAGGCAAAGGTAAACAACACCGAACTAACTGTAAAACTTCTATCTAAAGAGAATATTGAGAAAGTAGACTTGGCAATGTTTTCAGCAGGAGGTGAGAGGTCGAAAGAGTTTGCAGATGATTTTATTAATAAAGGCTCTTATGTAGTAGATAATTCTTCTGCATTTAGATCAGAAAGAGACATCCCACTTATTGTTTATGGCGTGAATGAAGAAGTTGTATCAAAGAAAGACAAATTAATTGCAAATCCGAATTGTACAACAATGATTTTGGTTATGGCTCTCAAGCCAATGCATAACATCTACAAGCTAGAGAAGATTGTTCCTGTATCTTATCAAGCTGTTTCCGGATCTGGGATAGAGGCAACCAATTCTCTTATTCAAGAAACTAGACTCGGAGAGGGTTTGGATGCAAATTATCAGAAAGGATATTACGGAAGACCAATCGCAAACAATGTAATACCTTTAGCAGGAGCCCTGACAGATAATGGTTATTCTGAAGAAGAGATGAAGTTCCTTAATGAGTCAAGGAAGATACTCGAAGCACCTGATTTAATCGTAGAACCATCCAATGCCAGAGTAGGAGTAAAAACAGGCCATGGCATATTTTGCTCAGCGACATTTAGTCAAGATGTTGACTTGAATCATATTATCAAGAGCATAGAAGACTTTCCTGGGATTGAACACTGGGAAGAAAAGTTACCAACTCCATTAGATGCAGAAGGGTCAGAAAATGTTTATATATCTAGGATAAGGAAGGGGCTGTCCAGTGACAAGATTGTTAACTTTTGGGTTGTTGGAGATAATTTACTTAAAGGTGCAGCATTAAATACGGTTCAGATTGGGAATCACTTACTTAACTTATGAAACTTATTATTCCTGACAATATTCCAAGAAGGAAAAGAAGAATACTAGGACCACTAGGTCGTTTACTTATGAAAGTTTGCAATTGGAAGATAGTAGGAGAGTTTCCTACCCATAAAAGGATGGTGTTAATTGCAGTCCCTCATACTGCTATGAGAGATGCATGGTACGCTCTCCTTGCAGTGTTAGCACTAGATTTAAAAATAAATTTTTTTGGAGCTAAATGGATTTTTACTAGACTTCCTAGCCTATTTACCATTTCCAAGAGTTTAGATCGATTGGGAATTCCTTGGCCCCTAGGTTGGCTACAAAGTATTTTCCTTAAGAGGCTAGGCGGAATTCCAGTAACAAGGGAAGTAAACAAAGGCTTAATATCTTCAGTAATTGATACCTTTTCGGATATAGACAACTTCATACTAGCTATTGCAATAGAAGGAGGAGGGTTCTCTACCGAGGATAATCCAAATAAATTTAGAAGCGGTTTTTACTATATTGCAAAAGGCCTAGATATCCCATACCTCCCTATAACTATAGATTTCGGGAATCGTGAATTTAGAATAATGAAACCTGCTTTTGCTAGAGGTACCTTTGAAGAAGAGTCACAGAGGATAAGAGAATTGTTTGACGGTGTAGAGGGAGCTACTAGGACCTTTGCTAAATGAAGAACATCGGAATAAATAATGCTGGTAAGTAGTCACCAACAGGTATATCTTTTATTCCTAGCATTTTAATTGATAGGCCAATCAGCAAGATTCCTCCAACAGTTCCTATATTAGAAACTGCTAGTTCCGTAAGGAAACTATTTTTTAATACAATAGCTAACAAAGTAAAAAACCCTTGGTAAAAAAAGATAGGGATAAATGAATAGACAGCACCCTTGCCTCCTCCGGCAGTAATATAGAATACCAAAAAGCAGTCAAGAGCAGTTTTTATAATTAGTAATTCTAGATTTGATTCAAGTACATCTTGAAATGGACCAATGATTGCCAAAGGCCCAGTTATTACAATTAATGATGTAGTTAGAAAACTAGAAATAAAATTTTCTCTACCGGAGTCTTCTTTTTCGTACTTGTTATGAAGATTTTCCCCTATCTTTTCAACCCTCTTCTCTATTTTTAAATAACTCCCTATGGTGGCACCGATTAAAATTGAAGCTAAAGGAATTATAAGGCTTTCTGCTCTTAAGCTTTCACGAACACCAAGAGCTAGAGTTACTAGACCTATGGGGTAGATATTTTTTTCAAAATTACCTAGTTCACGATTAATAATTAGTCTTGTTGCAACACCTACAATAAGCACACCAACAGAGTTGATAACCGTTCCAATGCCAGGAAATATAATCACTTGAAGTCCGTATGGCTCTTGCTCGGAGTGGGCCCTTCTTGATCTTGATACTTACTTCCATAAACTTCCGAACCATATGTTTCAGATGAGGGAGAATTTAAATAATAGAAAGAAATTTGTCCGATTTTCATTTCTGGGTATATTTTTATTGGTAGATTTGCAACATTAGATAGCTCCAAAGTCAAATAACCAGCAAAACCAGGGTCGACAAATCCAGCAGTAGAATGTATTAATAAGCCAATTCTGCCCAAAGAAGATTTCCCCTCAAGTCTTGCTACAATCTTGTTTGACAATTTGACTCTTTCAAATGTGGTGCCTAGAACAAATTCACCGGGATGCAAAACAAAAGGGTCATCAATTGTAGCTGAAACAACAGCTGTTAAGTCATCTTGTTCAGCTTTTGGGTCTATATGGCTATATTTGTGGTTTTCAAAAACTCTAAATTCTGATCCAACTCTTAAGTCTATGCTTGACGGCTGGATGTAACTTTCACTAAGAGGACTAACTTCAATTGTTTTATCTTCAAGAGCTTTTTTTATATCTATATCTGAAAGCATAATTCTTTCTGTTCTTTGAACATGATAGTCAACATTCTCATTATTTTATCCATTTAGAATAGATAGGATTGACCATAAAGTTATAACAAAACCTATACCACCAAGAAAAATAGTTCTTCCTGTATAAATTTCTTTACCTTCTTTATCTTTATTAACATAAGCAAAAAGATTTCCAAAAAATACCCCAGCACCAATTCCAAGCAGAAGTAAATTTATTGTTAAATTCAATGCAAATGGGTCATTCATAGCTTCATGTGTTATCTTAATAAGATGGTAGACACAACAGAAGTGGTAGATATATTTTTAAGCTCCGGGATAACTAATGTTTCTGATCCAGAGAGCTATTCAATATCAGAGCTTGGTGGAATAACAAACAATAATTTCAAAATAGGGGTATCCGGTAATTTTTTTGTACTAAGGCTTCCAGGTAAAAATCCAGATTTAATTAATAGAAAAGCAGAGAAGAGGAACCAAGCATTAGCTGCAGAAGCAGGGTTAACATTACCTTATTTATATTTTGATGAAATAACCGGAATAAAAATTTCAGATTTTGAAATAAACCTAGTTGCTCTTGAACCTGAACAATTAATAACAAAGGAATATATTAGTAAAGCTTTAACGACCCTTCAAGAAGTACATGAAAGCGAGATGGAGTTTGAACAATGTTTTGATCACTACGCATTCTATAAAGAGATTCATAGAGAAGAAGAATATAAAGAGTTTGCCAAAGTGGGTGATTATTTACTCGAAAAAATAGAGGGAATTAGTCAAAAACTAGTTCCCTGTCATAAAGATATATATGGACCAAACTTTGTTGTTATAGATGGCGATATGTATTTAATAGATTGGGAATATTCAGGAATGGGGAGTAAATTTTTTGATTACGGAGATCTTTGTCTGCAACAAGACATTGAAGAAG
>MDTC01157800.1_pt1 | contig 10391 bp, 8 predicted proteins | sample 811181 | NCBI WGS metagenome assembly MDTC01 (sample SAMN05326644, study PRJNA326480) | marine metagenome | isolation source: seawater | place: Pacific Ocean: North | collected 2011
TAAACAGAGAAGAAGTTTTAGAATTGGAACCAAATCTTAGTCCAGTATTTGATGCAGGTGTTATTTACGATTATGCATACCATGCAAGAGACCCAAAAGAGATTACAAAAAAACTGTTTGAACTTTTTTTAAAATTAGGAGGTAAGTTTAAAAAAGAAGAAGTTACAAGCGTAGAACAAACAAGGTATAATCAAACACAAATCAAAACAAATTCAGAAAAGTTTAACTATGAAAAAATTGTTTTAGCCTGTGGTGCATTTTCAAAAAAACTAACAGATCAATTAGGTGAGAAAATTCCTTTAGATACAGAAAGAGGATATCATGTACATTATAAAAAAATGGACCATCTTCTTAAAAGACCAGTTATTTTTCTAGATAGAGGTTTCGGAATGACCCCAATGAACCAAGGCTTAAGAGCAGTAGGCACTGTCGAATTAGGGGGGCTTAATAACCCTATTTCAAAAAAAAGAATTGATTACATAGATAAGTGTGCCAAAGAATTATTACCTCAACTTGGAAATTTCAATGACGAATGGTTGGGTTTTAGACCCACTTTGCCAGATTTTTTACCAGTTATTGGACCTTCGTTAAAAAATAAAAATATTATTTATGCTTTTGGACATCATCATTTAGGGTGGACTCTTGGAGCAATTACTGGAAAGATTGTATCAGGAATAGTTAATGAGGAAAAAACAAATTTAAATTTATCTCCTTACAGTTCTTCTAGATTTAACTAAGGATTAATTTGTCAAAAAATTACTTAGCTTATACTTTACTTGTGTTTGCGACTTTCTGTTGGTCAGGAAATTTTATAGTAGGCAAATTTGCGTATCTATTTGAAGTACCTCCATTAACTTTAAACTTTTTAAGGTGGGTCTCAGTTTGGCTGATTTTAATCCCATTTACTTACAAAGAAATTTTCAACAATTTAAATTACATAAAAAAAAATTGGATAGTAATAAGTTTCATGGGAGTTATAACAATAAGCACGTTTAACTCTGTAGTGTATTTTGCGTTGACCTATACCCAAGTAATAAATGCAGTCCTAGTTCTTGCTGCAATTCCAGCAGTCACAATAATTATTTCATCCTTGATGAATGTAGATAAAACAAATATTTTTCAATTAATAGGATTATTGTTATCAATTATAGGAATTAGCACAATTATTTCAAACGCGGATATAAATAAAATATTATCTTTAAGCTTTAATAAAGGGGATCTTTGGATGTTGGTTTGTGTTCTCACTTGGTCACTTTATTCAACATTACTAAAGAGACATAGTTTTAAATTTTCTCAATTTACTTTAATACAATTAATGGTTTCAGTTGGAATAATATTCTTAATTCCACAATTTTTTTATGAAAAATCAATTGGCTTAGAAATAAATTTTAATAAAGCATTTTTTACAATTCTTTTTTATGTTGTAATCTTTCCCGCGTTAGCTGCTTATTACTGTTGGCAGAAAGGTGTAGAGATAGTAGGGCCAAATCGAGCTACAATGTTTATTCAACTAATGCCATTACTAAGTGCAGTGTTAGCAATATTAATATTTCAAGAGAAATTTGAACTATACCACTTTATAGGAGCTTCATTTATTCTATCAGGCATTTATTTATCAAATAGGAGGACACGTGCTTAAGATTGCAGTTTTAGATGATTATCAAAATGCTTTTAGTGAAATTATTAATACAGATGATTATCAGACTAAATATGAGTTTACAATTTTTAATGAACCTTTTCAAAACGAATTAGAGACAATTGAAGCTTTAAAAAAATTCGAAGTTCTTTTTATAATGAGAGAGAGAACTAAAATAACAAAATCTTTAATTTCAAGTTTACCTAAATTAAGATTTATCATGACATCTGGAACTAGAAATAAAGCAATAGATTTAAATGCTGTAAAAGAAAAAAAAATAATAGTTTGTGGGACAGAAATTAATTCAAACCCTGCTGCAGAAATTACTTGGACTTTAATACTTGGGCTACTCAGAAATATTAAACAAGAAGTTGATAATATGTTTCAAGGATATTGGCAAACTACTATTGGATATGAGTTAAAAGGTAAAAGACTAGGAATAATAGGATTAGGTAAAATAGGAACACAAGTTGCTAAAATAGGTCAAGCTTTTGGAATGGAGGTTTCTGCATGGAGTGAAAATTTAAATTTATCAGAGGCAAATAAATTGAATGTTTTACCAATGAGCAAAGAAGATTTAATTAAAACTTCTGATATTTTATCAATACATGTAGTTTTAGGGAAAAGGTATAAAAATTTAATTACCAAAAAAGAATTAAAACAAATGAAAAAAACTTCATTTTTAATAAACACTTCAAGAGGTGAAATAATAAATGAGAAAGATCTAATAGAGGCTTTAGAGAACGATGATATTGCCGGCACTGGTTTAGATGTTTACAATCAAGAACCCCTACCTCAAGATCATAAGCTAAGGTTCTTGCCTAACGCTTTTTTATTGCCGCACTTGGGATATGTTACAGTAGAGAATTATTCAAAATTTTATTTACAGATGATTGAAAATCTCAATTCATGCCTTAATAATAAGCCAATTCGAGAAATTAGGTAAAAATATATTACAATTTAGAGTTGTTTTTGATAAGCTCAATGTGAGCAAGTTAATGTTTTTATGTAACAAAAAAAGCATATAAGCATTTGTAAATTAAAGAGGGAAAATTGAAAAAAATTTTAATTAGTATAACGCTAACCATGTTTCTTACTGGCTGTGCAGAAACAATGGCTTTTTTAGGGCCGGTATCAACTGCTGCTGGAGGAGGAAATATAATACGATCTTCTGTTACTTCTGCGGTAGATTACGGAATTAAGAAATCAACTGGAAAATCAAGCATTGAACATGCTTTCAATTTTGCCGAAAAAAATAATCCAGATAGAAAAAAGGTTAAATGTGTAAACTTTCTTGAGGGCACAGAAACTGAAGTATGTTCTATTCTTAAAAAAAGAGTCACTGAATTAAAAAGCAAAATAAACAAAAGCTCAAAAATAAAGACTTTAGATTAATTCACTGGCTGATACCAAATTTTTTTGGTACCTTTAATCGTGAAAAAAAAATACTCAATAGCAAGCATAGTAAAAAACTCACTTTCAAATAATGAGAACTGGGGAAAAATGTGGAGAAACCCCAATCCCAAAAAATATTATGATATTATTATAGTTGGAGGTGGAGGACATGGATTAGGAACCGCTTACTATCTAGCTAAACATCACGGAATAAAAAACATTGCGGTAATAGAAAAGGGTTGGCTGGGGAGTGGGAACACTGGAAGAAATACTACAATAATTAGATCAAATTATTTATGGGATGAAAGTGCATACCTTTATGATCATGCCGTTAAACTGTGGGAAAATTTATCTGAAGATTTAAATTATAATATGATGTTCAGTCAGAGAGGTGTTTTAAATCTAGCACATAATGAGCATGACATTAAAGAGATCAAAAGAAGAGTTTCTGCTAATAGACTAAACGGTCTAGACACAATGTGGTTGGATAAAAATGAAGTAAAAGATTTAGTGCCAATAATGAATACAGATAATCTAAGATATCCAGTTCTAGGAGCTGCTTATCAACCGAGAGGAGGAGTGGCTAGACATGACGCTGTTGCTTGGGGGTATGCAATGAGAGCTGATGAATTAGGTGTAGATATAATTCAAAATTGTGAAGTCAAAGGAATTAAAACGGATAATTATAAAGTTGAGGGTGTAGAAACAACAAAAGGTTTTATCAAATCAAGTAAGATTGGTGTTGTAGCCTCTGGCCACTCAAGTGTTCTTGCTGCTACTGCTGGAGTCAGACTTCCTTTACAAAGTAGACCTTTACAAGCATTGGTATCTGAACCTATTAAACCAGTCATAAACACAGTCGTTATGTCAAATGCTGTACATGCTTACGTCAGTCAATCAGATAAAGGTGAATTAGTTATTGGAGCTGGTACAGATGGATATAATTCTTTTACTCAAAGGGGAGGGTATGATGTCATCGAAGAAACAGTTAGGGCAATAGTCGAGCTTTATCCAATATTTGGAAAAATGAAAATGTTAAGACAATGGGGAGGGATAGTTGATATCTGTCCCGACGCAAGTCCAATTATAAGTAAGTGTGATGTTGAAGGTTTATATTTTAATTGTGGTTGGGGAACTGGCGGTTTCAAAGCTACACCAGGAAGTGCAAATGTTTTTGCACATACTATTGCCAAAGATAAACCTCACAAAATAAATGCTCCTTTTGCTCTAAGTAGATTTTCTGATGGAAGGTTAATAGATGAGCATGGCGCAGCAGCAGTTGCACATTAGTCATGATTTTAATTAAATGCCCTTATTGTGGAAATAGAGATCAGTCAGAGTTCACAAGTGGAGGCGAAGCCCACGTTGTTCGCCCTAAAAACCCTGAAAGTTTATCTGATAAAGATTGGGGTGAGTATGTTTTTTTTAGAAATAACCCCAAAGGTATTTTCTATGAGAGGTGGGCTCATTCCCATGGATGCAAAAAATGGTTTAACGTTGTTCGAAACACTGCAACCGACGAAATATTGAAAGTATATAAAGTTAATGAAAAAAGACCTGATCTAAGTGAGTTTGAAAATACTTTGAAATCTCCTTCTGGTGAGCCTTTAGTGGGATCAGGAAATTTTACGGTAAAAAAGTAAAATGACAGCAATAAACAATAAATGCCGATATATTTCAAAAAATAAAATATCATTTTCATTTGACGGAAAAATCTATCAAGCTTTCGAAGGAGATACTGTAGCTTCAGCGTTATTAAGAAATAATATTCGATTAGTGGGTAGAAGCTTTAAATATCACAGACCTAGAGGAATTTATACTTGTGGTATAGAAGAACCAAATGCTCTAGTTCAAATATTAAGCGAGCATAACGAACCAAATACTAGGGCTACCATAAAACATATTTATGATGGAATGAAAATCTCTAGTCAAAATCGATGGCCTTCATTAAAGTTTGATTTAGGGTCTATTAACAATGTTTTATCACCAATTTTTTCAGCAGGTTTTTATTATAAAACATTTATGGGTCCAAAAGGTTTTTGGAAAAACATTTACGAACCCTTAATAAGAAAATCAGCTGGACTAGGTAAACCTCCAAAAAACTTCAGATCAAAAAGTATTCATCAGTATCATAATACAGATATTGTAATTATTGGGGCAGGTTTAAGTGGCTTAATTGCTGCACGAAAATTGATTAATACAAACTTTAAAGTTTTACTAATTGAACAAGATAGTTTTTTAGGAGGTATACTAAAAAACTCTAATAAAGTTGAAACTATAAATGATATTGCCAAATCTGAATGGATTGAACAAACAGAAAAGCTGATATCCAGCTCAAAAAATATTAGCATTTTAAAGAATACATTAGTTACTACATATAATTTTACAAACCACCTTGTAGCACTTGAAGACAGATTTTCTGGAAAAAAAATTGATTTAAATAAATCTGAACTTATTCTACATAAAATTAGAACTTCACATACTATTTTAGCTAATGGACATATTGAAAGATTTATATCTTTTAGAAACAATGATTTGCCAGGTGTAATGTTAGCCTCATCTTTTGAAAAATATATACATAGATACGGAGTTATACCCGAAGAGAAACCAGTAATATTTACTAACAATTCTTCAACCTATAGCTTATTAAAATCTATGATCAGTTTAGGATATAAACCCGAAGCCTATATAGATTCTAGAAAAAAAGATGAAGTTGAAATTGAAATAAAGAAATTTTTAAAAGATAAGAATATTCCATTTTTTTTTGATGCCGAAGTAGAAGGGTGTGATGGAAATAAAAAAATAGAAAAAATTACGGTAAGACAAGGAAAGAATTATAATAAATTGAATTCTTCAATGCTTTGTATTTCTGGAGGGTTTAATCCTGATATCCATTTGTTTACTCAGTCTAAAGGTTTAGTAAAGTGGGATAAGCAAATAGCCTCATTCAAGCCTGATACCACTTTTCAAAATACTATCACTCTAGGTTCAGTAAGTGGTAACTACAATTTTAAAAAATTATGTGATGAAATAAATAAAAAACTATCATTTTTAAAAATAAAAAAAGTTAATTTAGAAATAAAATTAAACGTATCAAACAAATTTTCTATAAAAGAATTATGGGAAACTAGGAAGAGGAATAAATCAAATTGGTCTAAGTCTTTTATTGATTTGCATAACGATGTAACAATAAAAGATTTAAAACAAGCCATTACAGAAGGTTTTGATCGAATTGAACATTTAAAAAGATATACAACTAACAGCATGGGAACAGATCAAGGAAAAATTAGCAGCATAAATTCTTTAGCTTTAGTTTCAAAACTTTTAAAAAAAGAAATATCTGAAGTAGGCACCACTACTTATAGACCGCCTTATGCTCCTTTAAGCTTCGCAGCTATAGCGGGAAGAAGTACTTATGAATTTTATGATCCTGAGAGAAAAACTTCTATTCACTCATGGCATTTAAAGAATAATGCTGTGTTCGAAGATGTAGGGCAGTGGAAAAGACCTTGGTATTTTAAAGCAAATAGCAATGAAAATATGCATCAAGCAGTTCAGAGAGAGTCAAAAATGTTAAGAGAAAGCGTAGGAATTTTAGACGGCAGCACTCTGGGAAAGATAGAGATCAAAGGAAGAGATGCCTTGGAATTTATGAACCTAATGTATACTAACGCTTTTACAAAAATGAAACCTATGACCTCAAGATATGCTTTAATGCTAGGTGAAGATGGAATGATTAAAGATGACGGTATAATTTGTAAAATTAGTGATCAACACTTTATTGCCACTACTACATCTAGCGGTGCACCAAAAGTCCTAGCTGATATGGAAGAATATTTACAAACTGAGTGGCCACATCTTCAAGTTTACTTAAATTCAATTACAGAGCAATTCTCTACATTTAATATAAGTGGACCAAAAACAAGGGAAGTTATGATTAAAGTATTTCCAGATATAGATTTTAGCACCGAAGCTTTCCCTTTTATGACTTTTAAAAATTTTAATTACCAAGAAACAAAAATTCGTATAATGAGAGCAAGTTTTACTGGAGAGTTAGGTTATGAAATTTATATTCCTCCAAAATATGGACTAGAATTATGGGAAAAAATATTTTCATGTGGAAAAGAGTTCAACCTAATTCCTTATGGCACTGAAACGATGCATTTATTAAGAGCAGAAAAGGGATACATCGTTGTTGGGCAAGAAACAGATGGGACAGTTACTCCGTTAGATCTTAATTATAACTGGATGATTGGTAAAAAGAAAAAAGACTTTATTGGTAAAAGATCTCTTTCTAGATCTGACACGATGAGAAATGATAGAAAACAATTAGTTGGATTATCTCCAATTAATAAATCAGATGAAATTGAAGAAGGTCAACACATTGTAGAAATTAACAAACTTCCTAATAAGATTAAAGATCCTATTAAATATCTTGGTCATGTCTCTTCAAGTTATCATAGCCCCAATTTAAATCAGTCAATTGGATTGGCGATGATTAAAGGTGGTAATAATCTACTTGGTAAAAAATATTTCGTAACAGCATCAGGTAAAACTCAAAACATTCCAGTAGAGGTAGTAAATCCTGTTTTTATTGATCCAGAAAATAAGAAGTTAACTTCATGAATAAAATAGTATCAGCTCCAGGAATAGAAGTTACACAAAAAAATTTTCATCAAATTATTATTAGAGGAGATGGTTTGGAAAAATTTAATAATATTATAGAAGAAAAAACTTCGATTAAACCACCGTCAAAAAATCTAGAAGTTAAATATGACAGCAATTATTTATTTGCAAAAAATTCTCCAGATCAATGGAGTTTAGTCTTAATTGATAAAAAAGAACATAATCAAATAATAAATTTAGTTGCTGCGATTAATGTAAATGAGAATCTACTAGCTTCAGATTATTCTTACGGTCAGGTATATTTTGAAGTTGAAGGTGAAAATAAAGATAAGTTTCTAAATAAATTAACCCATTTCGATTTCAGAGAAAAAAAATTTCCAAAGGCCACTATGGCACAGACAATTGTAGCAAGAATTGATTGTTCAATATATAATCTTGGAAATAAATATATTATTACATGCAATAAATCCTTTGAGGATTATTTTCAACAAAGACTTCAAGATACAGCTAATTTAAATTAATTTTTCTTTCCTTCAGTATTAGATAAATCAACTCCAGTATCAGGATCCAACTCAATACCTAAAGGAGTAATATTTGATGGCAAAGGTGTAAATGATGAATCTGGATTTTCCTCGTATTTTCTTTGACTTAGTCTATAAAATCCAAAAATTATTATCGCTATATAAAAAATTAATAGGTGAACAAATAAACCATTAGGTCCAAGCAAATCCATCATTGCCGAACACATTATTGGTCCCGCTATTGCTCCTATTCCAAATATAATATTTAATCCTCCTCCAGCAGCAACGAATTTTTCTTTGGATATTTGGTCATTAACTAAAGCCAAGTTTAATGAAAATAGCGGCAAAGTAGTACCACTTAGTAAAATTATAAATAAAAAGAGTTTAGTTTTATCCATAGTAGTTGAGAAATAATTAAAACTTACTGTAGTCTCCGTAAACAAATTTGGTAAAGATGCGCCTGTACCTGAGACAATAATCGCAAGAATTGCAAATATAGATGCCGCTATAGAAGAGCCAATAATAATAACCCTTCTATCATATTTATCTGATAAAGAACCAATAGGCCATTGAAACAAAGCGCCTGCTAACATTGTACCTAATAGCAACAAAGAAGTTTCAAATATAGAAAGCTTCATTTTAATTGCGTAAACAGATAAAAGATAAAATATTGGTGCAAATATAAATCCAGTACAAATCATTGAAAAACTACCAAATGGCGAAATTTTAAAAAGTTCTCTGATTTTTATAGAAGTGGTTTTTTTAAATTTAGGAGGCTTTCTTTTTGTTAAGAGTATAGGAACTAAAGCAATAGAAAGTAATAATGAAATTAAAATAAAAGGTTCATAATTTTTTGGATTACTGACGTTAAGTAAAAGGTTGCCTAAGGCTAGACCTGCAAACGTTATAAACATGTATAAAGATAATACTTTTCCTCTAGTTTTATTATTTGCCCTGTCATTCAACCAGCTCTCAACAATTACGAATATTCCAATCATGCTAAATCCAGTTAAAAATCTTGCCAATGTCCAAACTAAAGGGTCAACAAACACTACATGCACTAGTGAACTTAATGACGCCATAGACGCAAAAGCTGCAAACACTCTTATATGGCCTACTTTACTTACAAGTTTAGGTATTAAAAAAGCCCCTACAAAAAATCCTGAAAAGTAACCAGACATCATCGCGCCAATCGCAATATAATTAAATTCTTCTAAAACTGCCCTTATCCCTAAAAGATTTCCAAAAAAGCCATGAGAAATAATTATTATTGTAAAACCTGTGAAAAGAGCCCAGGAATTTTTTATAATCTTGTACATTATCAGCCGTATAGACCAATCCAATACAAAAGCAACTAATATTATTTACATATTGCCATATTTGGGTCCACCACCACCTTCCGGGACGACCCACGTAATATTTTGAGAGGGTTCTTTAATATCACAAGTTTTGCAATGAATGCAGTTTTGAGAATTAATAACAAATTTTTCTTTTTGAATTTCATAGACACCAACCGGACAATACCTCTGGGCAGGTTCATCGTATTTTTGAAGAGTATACTTTATAGGTAAACTTGGGTCTTTTAGTTTAAGATGAACAGGTTGATTTTCAGTGTGGTTTGTACCAGTTAAGTAAACTGAACTTGTTTTATCAAAAGTAAGCTTACCATCTGGTTTTGGATACTCAATTTTAGGCATTTGATCAGCAGGTTTTAAAGCCTCATGATCAGCGTGTTTATGTTTTAGGGTGAATGGCAATTTACCTCTAAATAGAATTTGATCAATTCCTGTGAAAATAATACCTAATATTAGACCCCAGCTAAAACTAGGTTTTACATTTCTTGCTGAATATAATTCTTTATAAGCCCAACTTTCTCTAAATCTTTTCTCATAAATTGAAAGATTAGCTTTATTTTTAATATTCTCAACAATCGCTTCTGCAGCCACCAATCCACTTTTCATAGCGGTATGAGAACCTTTGATTTTTGGCATATTCAAAGTTCCAGCATCACAACCAATTAATAATGCACCTGGCATATACATTTTAGGTAAACTTTGTATTCCTCCTTCAATTAATGCTCTTGCTCCAAAAGAAATTCTTTTACCACCTTCAAACATTTTTCTTATTGAGGGGTGAGTTTTGAATCTTTGAAATTCATCAAAAGGAGATAAATAAGGGTTTTGATAATCTAATCCAATTACATAACCTAAATA
>MDTC01216306.1_pt1 | contig 10391 bp, 7 predicted proteins | sample 811181 | NCBI WGS metagenome assembly MDTC01 (sample SAMN05326644, study PRJNA326480) | marine metagenome | isolation source: seawater | place: Pacific Ocean: North | collected 2011
GAAAATGTTTTGGGTAATCTTGCTATTTATGGCATTAAGGTTAAAGTTGAATTAAAAAATGGAATGGAGAAAACTTTTTATGTGGGGGGTGATAACCGTGAACAAAGTGCGACATATATGATGCTTCAGAATGCCTCAGATCCATATGCAGTTCACATTCCAGGATTTCAAGGTTACTTATCGAGTCGTTTCTTCACAAAAGAGTCTATTTGGAGAGACAAAATGATTATGAGCTATAACAACCAAAATATTAAATCTATTGAAATAAATCACTCGGACTCAAATTTATCAGAATCCTTCATTATTATTCAAGATAATGAAGAGATTAAAGTCTATGAAAAAAAATCTGGAGAAATTATTGTCACAAATGATAACAAAGTCAAAAGATTGTTAGCTTCTTTTAGAAAACTTCCAGCGGAAAGTTTTGTAACTGGAAATCTCAATACGGATTCTTTATTAAAAACTAAGCCACTTTTTGAGATTCAAGTAAAATCTTTTAATGGAGAAAAAACCAACATAAGCATATATCCAAAAAGAAATTTAAATAATGTGTATGATGATATGATTATGCCAGACCCTGAAAGACTTTATGCATATGTAAATGATGAAGATTGGATGGTCATTCAATTAAATACATTCAAGAAAATAATGCTAACACTTTCTGATTTAAAAGATTAATCAATGTAATTAAATAAAATAAAAAAAAGATCAATGTTAAAAAGTAAATGGTAATTGTGAATAAACGAAGCAAAACAAAGTAGCCCTCTTTTTTACATATAATTATATTTGATTTCGATTCATAAAAAATAGAGACTAATGAAGTTTATTGTTTCCAGTTCAAAACTTTTAAAAAAATTACAAACCATCAGTGGTGTAATTAATTCAAGTAATACCCTTCCTATCTTGGATAATATATTGTTTGAAATCTCAGAAAGCAAACTCACCTTGACTGCTTCCGATCTAGAGACTACAATGTCAACTAGTTTAGAAGTCGAGGCAAATGAGACAGGAAGTACTTCTATTCCGGCCAAACTTCTTCTTGATACACTCAAAACATTTCCAGAACAGCCGCTTACCTTTTTAATGGATATCGCAAAAAAAATTATTGAAATAAGTTCTGATCAGGGTAAGTATGCCCTAGCATTCCACAATGGAAATGAATTTCCAAAAGCACCAAATGTTGAGGCAGCTAGTACTGCCTTAATCCAATCTGATATAATTTATACTGGAATTAACAAAACTATTTTTGCTACAGGAAATGATGATTTACGCCCAGTGATGTCAGGTGTTTTTTGCAAGTTTAGTGACGCTGGACTAACTCTTGTGTCTACAGATGCTCACAAGCTAGTAAGGTATAAAAGGCACGATGTTAAAAGTAATGAAAATGCAGAATTTATTTTACCTAAAAAACCCTTAAACCTACTCAAAGGTATTTTAGCGTCTGTCAATGAAGAAGTGAAAATTGAATATAATGAAACCAATGCAAAGTATAGTTTTGGATCTATTGAATTGACCTGTAGACTAATTGATGGTAAATACCCAAACTATAATGCAGTTATTCCACAAGAAAATCCAAACAAACTATCAATCGACCGAATTTCTTTTTTAAATTCTGTAAAAAGGGTAGCTATTTTTTCTAATAAAACAACCCATCAAATTCGATTAAAAATTGCAGGAAATGAAATGCATATTTCTGCTGAAGATATAGATTTCTCGAACAAGGCAGACGAAAGGTTGTCTTGTCAGTATGAAGGTTCTGATATAGAAATTGGATTTAATTCTCGTTTCTTAATGGAGATGATATCTAATTTAGAAACTGAACAGATTCACCTTGAAATGTCGGCTCCTAACCGAGCTGGAATACTACTACCAGACGGTAACTCCGATGAAGGAGAGGATATTCTTATGCTCGTCATGCCAGTCATGCTTAATAATTGATAATAACTTTTCATTTTTTATACTAATTAATCACATTATTTGTTAATTAAACTTTAAATGATGTTATCAGTTTTTATTTCCAAAATAGAAATTGATAAAAGTTTAGTTGTATTCTAAGTAATTGAATTTTTTATAAAAATTTTGCATCATCAACTTTCTTTTTTGTGAGTGCCAAATTAATTACATCCATCATATCTATAACATAATTAAATTTCAATCCTTTTCGATAATTAAGCTTTATTTCTTGAATGTCTTTTTCATTCTCCTTACATAAAATAATTTCCTTAATGCCAGCTCTTTTGGCAGCCAAAATTTTCTCCTTAATACCACCAACTGGCAAAACTTTACCTCTTAGGGTAATTTCACCACTCATAGCCAAGCTTTTTCTAACTTTTCTCTGAGAAAACAATGACAAAAGCGATGTTAACATGGTAATACCTGCTGATGGACCATCTTTAGGGACAGCACCTTCTGGAACATGGATATGAACATCCCAATTACTAAATATTTCTGGCTTAAGATTGAATTTTTTGTGATTAGATTTGATAAATTCTAATGCTAAGGTTGCAGACTCCTTCATAACCTTTCCTAAATTACCTGTAAGAGTTAATTTTCCTTTTCCTGGACTTAGACTAGATTCTATAAATAAGATACTACCTCCTACAGAAGTCCATGCTAAACCAGTTACTACTCCAGCTATGTCATTATTTTGGTACTTGTCTTTACTAAATCTATGCGGGCCTAGAATATCTAATATTAAATCGTGATGAATATTAGATTCATAAGATTTTTCCATAGCAATATTCTTGGCTATATAGCGAACTAATTTTGCTATTTTTTTTTCTAAACCTCGCACACCAGATTCACTTGTATATCCCTCCACTACTTGTTCGAATTCTTTTTTACCAATTTTTAAGTGATTAGAAGTTAATCCATGTTCACTTAACTGTTTTGGGAGAAGATGCTTTTTGGATATTTGCACCTTTTCTTCAATAGTGTATCCACTTATATCGATAATTTCCATACGATCTCTTAAAGCAGGTTGAATAGTATTTAAAGAGTTTGCAGTTGCAATGAACATGACCTTTGATAAATCATAGCCCATTTCTAAGTAATTATCATAAAAAGAATTATTTTGCTCAGGATCTAGCGCCTCTAATAATGCAGAAGATGGATCACCTTGGTTCCCAATAGATAATTTATCTATTTCATCAAGAACAAACACAGGATTGGAAGTACCGGCTTTCTTAATAGACTGAATAATTCTCCCAGGCATAGCTCCAATATATGTTTTTCTGTGTCCACGTATCTCAGATTCGTCACGAAGTCCGCCCAAACTAATACGAATATATTCTCTACCCAAGGCATGCGCTACAGACTTCCCAAGAGAAGTCTTCCCAACTCCTGGAGGACCATAAAGACAAATGATGGGTGAATTCATGTCGCCTTTTAGCTTTAATACAGCTAGATGCTCTAAAATTCGTTCCTTAACTTTTTCAAGTCCATAATGGTCTTTATCCAATATTTTTTCGGCTCGTTTTAAATCGAATGTATCTTTAGAATAGTGCTCCCAAGGCAGATCTAAAATTGTTTCTAAATAGCCACGATGAATAGAATAATCTGGTGCCTGGGGATTTAAACGTTGCATTTTTTTTAAGTCTTTCTCTACTTGCTGAGAAACTTCTTTGGACCACTTTTTATTTCTTGCTCTTTGTCTTAAATCTTCAACTTCTTCGAGGTGAGAATTACCACCTAATTCTTCTTGAATTTGCTTTAATTGTTGATTTAAAAAATATTCTCGTTGTTGCTCATCAATATCTACTCGAACTTTATTTTGAATCTCGTTTTTCATTTGAATCATGTTTATTTCATGATTCAAGTGTACTAAAGATATTTTTGTACGTTCCTCTAGGTTGGGTTGTTCTAAGAGTTTTTGTTTTTCTTTAACATCTATATTCATGTTAGAGGCAACAAAATTAACCAAAAAAGAATCACTCTGTATATTTTTTATGGCAAATGAGGCCTCGGATGGAATATTAGGAGAATCTTTAATAATCTGAAGAGCCACATCTTTGACGCTATCTACAAGAGCTGCAAACTCTTTATCTCCTTTTGGGGGTTTAGTTTCTTGGAATATAGAGACAGTCGCTTTAAAATATGGATCTTCTTGCGTAAATTCTTTAATATCAAAACGCTTTTGACCTTGAATAATTACCGTAGTATTTCCATCTGGCATTCTAAGAGTTCTTAAAATCTTTGCTTCAGTTCCAGTTAGATTGAGATCATCAATAGTAGGATCTTCAACTAAAGGGTCTTTTTGAGCAATGACTCCAATTGTTTTATTTCCATCATTAGCATCTTTGATAAGCTTTATAGATTTATCTCGTCCTACAGTAATAGGAATAACAACTCCAGGAAAAAGCACTGTGTTTCTTAAAGGCAATATGGACAGAACTTCTGGCATTAACTCGGCATTGAGACGTTCTTCATCTTCTTCTGTCATAAGAGGTATTAATTCGGCTTCCTTTTCAATAATACTTGACATCGAAAGGTGATCAAATAATTTTATTTCTTTATCCATGATATGTGACAGAATTTTGAAAACGTGTAAATAATGATTATAAAGGCAAGTGTTGTGCCAAATGTAAAAGCTGACAAAAGGACTTAAATAAAAGTATTATCTACGCAATTCGTCAGATAACTTATACACATCTGTCAGTATAGACTTTTCTATTTCATCAAAATTAACTCCTCTACGTTTCATTACTTTTTCGGCAACTTCAAAAGCCTTATTTATATGAAAAGTTGACAGTCCTTTTGGTCCACCCCATGAAAAAGAAGGAATGAAATTTCGAGGAAATCCCGAACCAAATATATTGGCACTTACCCCAACTACTGTTCCTGTATTAAACATGGTATTTATTCCACATTTAGAGTGATCTCCCATAATTAAGCCACAAAATAATAATCTAGTCGAAATAAATCCAAGCTTTGGATAATTCCACAAGCGTACCTCAGCATAATTGTTCTTTAAATTAGAATTATTTGAGCCAGCACCAATATTACACCATTCACCAAGAACAGAATTACCAAGAAATCCATCGTGTCCTTTATTTGAAAAACCAAAGATTACAACATTATTTAGCTCACCACCAACTTTTGAATGAGGTCCGATTGTAGTGGGTCCATATATTTTACTTCCTAAGTTAGTTTGTGCACTGTCACAAAGTGCAAAAGGGCCTCTTATAATTGTGCCCTCTTGAACCTTTGCATCCCGTCCAATATAAACAGGTCCTTGAGTTGCATTAATTATAGCACATTGTACGTTAGCTCCATCTTCTATAAAAATCTTGTCTGCACCTAAAACTTGGTTAGTATCAGATATTTTTTTAGAATTTCTCCCTAAAGTAAGAAGGTCAAAATCTAGTACAAGTTCAGTTCCATTTTTGCTAAAAATATCAGTAAGTGAGACAATATGAGTAAATTCATGTTTAGTTTGAATAATTTGACATTCATGAATATCTTTAAAATTTCTAGATCTAAATGCAATAAGTGTCTCGTTATCATCAAACAAGCTTTCGTTTGTTTGTAAAGCAAGAATATCATTAACCAATTCGTCAGTTGGGCATATTGATGAATTTATCCACCACTGATCGTCTTGAATATCATAAGGATATTTCGACTGAAGATAAGGTTGTGTGATGTGTCCAGCAAAAATAGCTTTCTTAGGCATTCTTTTTTTCCACTTTTCAGTAATAGTTAATATACCCATTCTAAATTCGCAAACTGGTCTAGTGAAAGACAAGGGTAAAAAATTGTCTCTGTTCTCGTCATCAAACAATAGGTATCTCATATGTCAATTTCAATTGAGTTATTAATCCTAATTATAAACTATTTTCATCTATAAATTTTGACAAATTCAATTAAGAATAAAAAAATGCTTAAATAAAAAAGAGTTCTTAAATCAGAACTCTTTTAGGATATAAAGCATAATAAATATTACTTAGAAAATTTTGAGTATCTATTTTTAAATTTGTCAATTCGACCAGCTGTATCAACTAATTTCATTTTGCCTGTGTAAAAGGGATGAGAGGTATTTGTTATTTCACGTTTAATTAGAGGGTACTCGCTACCTTCAAAAGTTATTGTCTCTTTAGTATCCGCACAGGATTTGGTAAGGAAAGTATCTCCATTAGACATATCTTTCACTGCAACTAATCTATAATTCTCTGGGTGTATGCCTGTTTTCATTTTTAAAATATTTAATTTACACTGCAAATGTAAGCAATTAAATAAAAATGAAAAATCGTAAAGCGTTTTTTTGGAAACAAAAATCTTTTATTTCGTTTTCTATCTTTGCATTGAAAATTATATAATTATGAAATCATTTTTTCTATCTAGTCTATTTTTATTCATTTTATTTTCTGCATGCCAAAAACCAAACAATTATTTTGAGGGTGACGTTGTACTTAGATTTTCTGAAGATACTATTGTTTTTGATACTGTATTTACTAGTGTTGGAAGTGTTACAAAACGGTTAAAGGTGTTCAATGATATTAACGAAGATTTAGAGATTAATGAGATAAAATTAGCAAAAATGGGAAATACTCCCTTTCGACTTAATATTGACGGTTTACAATCAGATATAGCTAACAATGTAATTCTGAGAGCAAAAGATAGTCTTCACATATTTATTGAGACCACTATTAACCCAAACAATGCAAATGATCCTCTTATTCACACAGATTCAATAAGGTTTTCTATTAACGGAAATATTCAAGATGTAAATTTAACAGCATGGGGACAAGATGCATATTTTTATTATAATAATTCATATTTTCTATATGACAATTCAGATCCTAATATTCTTTATGATACTTTATTTTATTTTGGTATAAATAACTCTACATCATGGAATAACGACAAGCCACATGTTATTTATGGAAATGTGATAATACACGATGGGGGGAGCTTGATTATTGGAGCAGGGAGTCGTGTCCATCTTCATCACAACTCCAACATTATTGTACTTGAGGGCTCTAGTCTTAAAATATTAGGTGAAGAATCATCTCCGGTTTTAGTTGCAGGAGATAGATTAGATGAATATTACAAGAACCTTCCTGGACAATGGGGACGAATATGGCTTACCGGAAAAAGTTATAATAACCAAATTGAAAATGCACATATCAAGAATGGAACAATAGGAATTATGGTAGATACTGTATTAAACAGTCTTGAACCCACTCTAAGTATGAAAAATACTATGATATCTAATCACAGTAGTTATGGACTTCTTGCTTATTCTAGTTTTATTGAGGCTAGCAACTGTCAATTTAATGACAATAAAGTTAACGACCTATATTTATTTGCTGGTGGAAAATACAGGTTTAGCCATTGTACTTTTGCTAATTTTAGCTATTCTCACATGTCACCCTCTGTTCGTATGAGTAACTTTTATGAGGATATAAATGGTAATGAAATTCTTCGTCCAATGGCTCAAGCAGACTTTGAAAATTGTATAATTTATGGAAATTTGGAAAATGAAATAGGAATAGAACTTTCTGAAAACACCTCTTTTAATTATCAATTTAATCATTGCCTTCTTAAACTCAAAGAATCTGAATTTGATTTGTCTAATAGTCAATATTTTTTAGGCAATGAATACAATACTTCTCCAAAATTTAAAGATACCTTTGATGACTATGAGTTTAATTATGAATTAGGAGAAGACTCTCCAGCTCTACATACTGCTTCTCAAAATATCGCATCACAGTTTCCTAATGATTTCAATGGAAACTCTAGACTAAATGATAAGGGACCAGACAAAGGTGCCTTTGAGAGAACGGAGTAAAGAGAATTAGCCTAAAGCAACATCCAAAGTCATCATAACCACAAATCCAATTATAAATCCAATTGTAGATGTATCTGTATATTTATCCTGTTGTGTTTCTGGCACAACCTCTTCGATTACAACATAAATCATTGCTCCAGCTGCAAAAGCTAGTGCATAAGGCAATACAGGTAAAGCATAAATAACCATAACCGCACCAAAGACTGCAGCAATAGGTTCCACAATCGCAGACAACTGACCAAACCAAAAACAACGAAATCTACTCACACCCTGGCGTCGAAGAGGCATGGCTACTGCAATACCTTCCGGAAAATTTTGAATTCCTATACCAATAGCTAAAACAACTGCGCCAGAAATATCAGCGCCAGGCATTCCATGAGCTACAGCACCAAACAATACTCCAACAGCCAAACCTTCAGGAATATTATGGAGTGTAATTGCCAATACTAAAAGAGTTGTTCTTTGCCAATCTGTCTTTACTCCTTCTGCTTTAGATGGATCGAAATTGATATGTAAGTGAGGCATGAACTTGTTAAGTCCAAAAAGAAAAAATGCACCAATCAAAAAGCCTATGGCTGCAGGGAGCCATTCAGGTAAATTTGGTGCAACATCAGGAGTCATATCAATTGCTGGAGCCAATAGGGACCAGAATGAGGCAGCAATCATAACACCCCCTGTAAAACCGAGTAATCCATCAAGTAATTGTCTGTTTAGAGTTTTTACGAAAAATACCAGAGAAGCACCCAAAGCGGTTAAACCCCATGTAAATAAGGTAGCCAAAAAAGCACCCAAAATAGGATCTATACCCTCAAAAAAAGAAATAATAGATTCCATCATAATACGTTCATTAAAATATTTTTGGCTACATCAGCACTAATATGAGTTTCTTTGCCGTCAATATTCATATCTATCGAATTATCAAAATCATTGATTTCAATTATAGCGATTTCAGTTCCTATAGAAACATGAATTTTATCCAAATATTTTAAAAAACTAGGGTCATCCTTTTCTACAGCAACTACGCTAGCCCTAGTTTTCATCTTTAATAAATTCAAAGGAATGGATTTAGATTTTGGAAAGACACCTTTATGGTTAGGAATGGGGTCGCCGTGAGGATCATAAATCGGAAAATTCAAAAAAGAGTCAAGACGATTGACTAATTCTTTGGATTTAATGTGTTCTAACTGTTCGGCTATATCGTGAACCTCATCCCATTTAAAATGAAGATGGTTTACCAAAAAAACTTCCCACAATCTATGTTTTCGAACAATATGGACAGCCAAACTATGACCTAATTCAGTTAAAGAAACCCCTTGATACTTTACATAATTAATTAAATTCTTTTCGGAAAGCTTCTTTAGCATGTCAGAAACTGATGAAGCTTTAGTTTCTAATTCTTCAGAAATCGCATTGGTAGAAGCACTATCTTTTTCAGACAATTTAAAAATTGCCTTTAAATAATTTTCTTCGGCTTTGGTAGACATACAAACTTAAATTTGGTTAAAAATAATATTTTAAGTTTAATAAATATAATTTAGACTAATCTAAACTAATTTTTATATTTACACAAATGTACAAACTCGCTATGAAGAAAGTTATCATTACTTTTTTTATTATAATTCAAAGCTGTCAAAATACTCAAGCACAATGCTTTATAGAGGGAAATGTTTCAGATTATAAAGAAGAAATACCTTTTGCAAATATTGAACTCAAAGAATTAAATGTGGGAACATCTTCAGATAGCAATGGATATTTTAAACTTGAGGCTCCAGCTGGCAATCACATCATTGAAGTAACCGCAATTGGTTACCATAAATTCAAGAAAAAAATTCGATTAATCGAGGGCAAAACTTTTTTCATTGACCTTGTGCTCTTAAAAAAAAACTATTTAATTGACCAAGTTGAAGTTACAGGAACCTTAAAAGAATCTTTTGTAAAGGTATCACCTCTCAAGGTAGAGGTAATTACTTCTGCATTTTTACAAAAAACGCCCACAAACAATATCATGGAAATTATTGAAACAGTGAATGGAGTTCAAAAGCAAATCAATTGTGGTATTTGTGGAACTTCAGACATTCAAATTAATGGAATGGAAGGCCCCTATTCATTAATTCTCATAGATGGAATGCCAATAATGAGTTCTCTTTCAACAGTATATGGATTAAATGGAATTCCTACCTCTCTTATCAAACAAATCGAAATAATCAAAGGACCTAGTTCCACTTTGTATGGAACTGAAGCGGTTGCGGGGGTAGTAAATATAATTACAAAACTTCCAGAAAACCTTTCTAAAGTTCACTTTGAAACCTTTTTTAGTTCTGATAAAGAAAAGAATATAGATCTATCTTGGAGCCCCAAATGGAAAAAAGCAGATATATTATTGAGTGCAAATCTATTTCATATGAATCATTTTATGGATGAAAATGACGATGGGTTTGCCGATGAAGTTTTGAGTGAACGAATTTCATTATTTAACAAATGGTCTTTCCACCGGGTCAGTGGAAAGGGAATGGATATCAATTTAAAGTATTATTTCGAGGATCGTTTTGGAGGAATTGAAAGCTGGACTCAAGATTTTAGGGGAAGTGACTCTATATACGGA
>MDTC01229947.1_pt1 | contig 10391 bp, 1 predicted proteins | sample 811181 | NCBI WGS metagenome assembly MDTC01 (sample SAMN05326644, study PRJNA326480) | marine metagenome | isolation source: seawater | place: Pacific Ocean: North | collected 2011
GGTGACCTCGGCGCTGGCCACCACCTCCCGCAGGTCGACCTGCTCCACGCCGGGCGCGCCGGCCGTCCGGTCCCGAGCCGCGCTCGCCGCGTCGAGCGCCGCGCCACGGAGGGCCTGCTGCTCGGCAGCGATCCGCGTAGGGTCGAGATCACCACCCTGGGGGAGCTCGGGAGGCGTGCCCAGCTGCACCTCCACCGCAGCATCCGTCGGCAGGGAGGAGAGCGCGTCGGCCACGACGTGAGCGCGAGCGACGTAGTCCTGTCCGTCGATGTCCTCGTCCGGCGCGGTGAGGGTGGCGAGCGCCCCCGGGTCGACCGGCGCGAGCTCGGTGGTCTGCACGGCGCCGTCCGGGAGCACGACCTCGGGGGCCGGCGCCGCGTCCGGCTCGGCGACCTCGGGCACGACCGTGGGCGCGTCCGGGGCGACCTCGGCGGTGGCCGTCGCGGGGGCGGCAGGCAGGGTGACGCTGGGCTCGGTCAGGGCGGTCAGGCGCACCTCCGCCTCGGCGGACAGCTGCTCCTGGACCGAAGCCCCCACGCTCGGCCACGCGGCCGCCCGCACACTGGGGGCGCTCGCCGCAAACTCGGCGATCGTCGTACCTCCTGGCTCGACGGACACCTCGGGACCGGGAGCGACCTCGACCGGGCTGGCCACCGGCTCCGGCCGCCCGCCATCCACCTCGGGGAGCGCGCCGCCCGCCGCGTCCACCGGCTCGACCGCGACCGCGTCCGCTCCGTCGACCGGGGCGTCGGTCGCCACGGGCTCCTCGTCGAGCGCCTCCCCGTCGGCCTCCTCGCCGTCTGCAAGCCCAGCCTCCCGCCCGGCGAACGCAGCGTCTGCCGCCACCAGCTCGGCCAGCAGGGCGTCGAACTGCTCCCACTCCGCGAGCAGGGTCGCCCGGGTGTCCGCGGCGAGCCCCTCGACCGACGCCCGCACGCTGTCGAAGAGCGAGGCGCTGGCCGCACTCGCGTCGTCGATCACGGTCCGCACCCGGTCGGCCGCCTCGTCGACGGCGGCGGTGATGGCGGCGGCCGCGAGCTCACCCAGCTCGGCCAGGCGCCCCTGGGCTTCGCCATAGACGGTGGCCAGCCGCGCGCCCAGCTCGGCGAGGCCGGCGCGTGCCAGGGCGGACGTCTCGGCCAGCTGCACCATCGCCTCGTCGAGCGCACCGGTGAGCACGGCCTCGACCAGCTCCTGGGCACTCGCCCACAGCCCGCCCAGCAGCTCGGTCAGGCGCCCGGTGAACGCGTCGAGCTCGGCCTGGAACCAGCCCCACAGGGCGCTCGCCGACTCGGTCGCCTGCTCCGCCAGGCCGGCCGCATCGCCGGTCGCCTTCTCGCTGACCTCGTCCGCCTGGGCCTCACCCTCGCGCAGGCGGGCGTCCGCCGCCTCGACCCCGGTGGTGATCGTCTCGCTGGCCGCGGTGACCGCCTCCGTCTCCACGGTCGCGGACTGCTCCTCCAGCGCGGTCACCGCCTCGGCCTGCCCGGCGACCCAGTCGGCCCGCGCGCTCGCCACGGCGTCGTCGCGCCCCTGCCAGCTCTCTCCGACCGCACTGGTCGTGTCCTGGTGCAGGGCGACGCCCTCCTGGCGTGCCGGCTCGACGATCGCCGCCTCCGCCTCCTGGTGCGCGCTCGCCGCCTCCCCCGCGGCCTCCCGGGCCTGGGCGTAGCGGGCCGCCACCAGCTCGGTGCCCATGCGCTCGCCCGCAGCCTCCACCGCGGCAGGGTTGTCGACCAGCACCGTGCTGACCGGATCGTGGGGCACCTCGGGCGCCTCGCCCGCCTCCAGCTCGGCCCGCAGCAGCTCGGGAGCAGAGCCCGGCGCGTCCACGGCCGCCACCTCGGTCACGGCCAGCTCGGGCAGGGCGAGGCCACCCCCCTCGCCGGCCACGGTCAGCTCGGCCTCGACCGGCTGGGAGGCCGCGAACTCGGCGGTCGCCGCGACGTCGGCGTCGATCAGGATCCGGTCCGGTCCGTACCCCGCGTCGGCGGTCTCCATCGGCTCGGGCTGGAGCAGCTCCGGACCCAGCTCGGCGGGCTCGGCGATGGGGGTGACCGCCGCGTAGAGCCCGTCGGCCTCGGGCACCTCCTCGACCAGCGCTGCCGCCGCCTCCTGCCGCGCGACGCCCTGCTCGCCCACCGCCTGCTCGACCGGAGCCGCCAGCTCGGCGTGCTGCTCCGCGACGGTGGGCACCGGCGCGGGATCATGGTCCAACGCCGCGATCGCCCCATCCAGCTCCGCCGCGTCCGGGCCGAGATCCCGCACCTCGACCAGGTCGGTCCCCGCGCCACCTCCCTCGCCGGCAGACGCCTCGAGGGCAGCGTCCGCACCGCCCGGATCGGGCGTGTCGCTCGCCGGCACGTCCCCGCCAGCCTCCTCCCCCGCACCGTCGACCTCACCCGCGTCGCCGACCTCCTCCTCGCCCTCTTCCTCGCCTTCTTCCTCCTCTTCTTCGCCTTCCTCTTCTTCTTCCTCCTCCTCCTCCTCGCCCGCACCTTCCTCTTCCTCTTCCTCCGCCTCGCCCTCCTCGACGCCGGCCCCTTCTTCCTCGGACGCCTCCTCCTCCCCCTGAACCGCACCCGCCTCGCCCTCCTCCTGCTCGGCGCCGCCTGCTGAAACCTCGGAGCTGCCCCCGTCCCCGGCGCCCTCCACGGCACCCGCACCGGACACCCCCTGCACCGGGTCCGGGTTCTGCAGGCTGGGATCGAGCCCCAGGGGCACGGGATCCTGGACCACCTCGCCGGGATCCCGGGCCTCGGTGAGGTCGGCGGCGAGCTCGCCCCAGCCCTCGGGAGCGTCCAGAGTCGGCGGCGCCACCCGCGGACGCATCGGCCCGGCCTCGTCGACCTTCGCCTGCACCGCCGCCTCGACGGTCTGCTGCTCCGCCACCAGCTCGCCCTGGTGGGCGATGGCGTCGGACACCTCGGTGCCCGCGTCCGACTCCGCCTGCCGCGCCGTCTCCAGCGAGGCCTGGGCCTCGGCGATGATCGCGTCCGCCTGGGCATCGTTCTCGTCCGCCCGCCCCAGGCTGCTCGCGTCGATGGACAGCGAGCCCTCCAGGATCGCCGCCCCCTGCCCGGCCTCGTCCTGCTTGCCCGACGCCTTGTCCTGACTGCCCGTCGCCACGTCGACGAAGTTCAGCACCAGCTCGAACACGTCGGCGAGGTCCTCCGGGATGAGGCTCTGGATGATGGAGCCGATGTCCAGCTGGGCGAACAGGTCCGACAGGAAGCCCTTGAGCGCGGTCATGGCGACCTTGACGATGATCCCGGTCGCGCTGGTGCCGGCGTCCCCGCCGCTCATGGCCCCGTCCGAGCCCCCGCCGAACTGGCTGTCCCCGTCCCCGCCAGCGAAGATCGCGTCGTCGTTGGCGCCGAAGGCCTCCTCGATCCGCTGCTCCAGATCGTCCTGCAGCTGCTGCGAGAGGTCCTGGATGTAGGCCATGAAGTCGAGACCTTCGTGGCCCGCCTGCTCGTTCTTCTGGGCCGACTGGCGCAGCTCCTGGTTGGCGGCCTTGGTCTCCTCCATCGCGGCGATGGTGTTCTCGGCGTTGACCGCCAGGGCCTTCGCCTCGTCACCCCGCTGCAGGCCCTGCTTCTGCAGGCCGGCCGCCGTGTGCTCCGCCTCGATGAGGTCGTTCAGGTAGTCGAAGACGCTGGCGACATCGGCCGGGTAGCCCATGTCGGAGAGCACGTTGACCAGCTGATCGACCGGCGAGTCCGGGGTGCTGCTGCCGTCCAGGGGCTGCACCGAAGCGTTGGCGGTCACCGCTTCGGCGGCGCTCACGGCAGAGACCTTGTCGCCACCGTTGTCGAGGCCGTAGGTGCCGGCCTCGGGCACGGGCAGGGCCTGGGCCTGGCGCTCCTCCAGCGAGCCGGCGGTGATGCCGGACACCTGCTTCTGCACCTGCGCCGCCGGGTCCGGGGCGTTGATGCTCTGGTCCTCGGACGTCTGGTCGATCGGGTGCTTCTTCAGCTCCTCCGCCTCGAACTCGCGATACGCCCGCGCCGCGTCCGCCGCCTGGTCCGGGGTCGCCCGACCCTCGCCCTCCCCCTCCGGCTGGCTCGCCGCAAGCTCCGTCGCCGACGCCTTGTACGCGGTCAGGTCCACCGTGCCGAGCAGGCCCTCCGCCTCGCTCTTGCCGTCCTCGCCCACCTCGGGACCGGTCGGCACGTTCTGCTCTGCGGTCTGGTCGACGTTCTCGGTGATCGCCTGGGCCTGATCGGCCAGCTCGGCCTCCAGCGCGGGTCGGGCGTCCTCCCAGAAGGCCGTCGCAAACTCGGTGAACCGGCCGGCGTCCACGTTGCCCAGCATGCCGGAGACCAGATCGAGCCCACCCAGGATGTCGCCGGCGCAGCGGGCGCGCTCCTCGGCCGTGTCGGCGGTGAGCCAGTCGAAGACGTCGCAGCACAGCTTGATGATCTGGCAGATCTCCGCGACCTGCTGAATCCGCTCCTTGATCGCCTCGATCTGCTCGACCACCTCCTTCAGCGGCTCGATGAAGCTCTCGACCTGATCGGCGATGCTGCTGATGGTGTCGGCGATGTCGTAGCAGGTCTCCGCGATCTTGAAGAGGACCTTGGCGGCCCCTGCGCCGAACATGGTCGCGGCGAGGGCGGTCGCGATGGCGAACAGGATCGCGGCGATGATCTGCAGCGCCTGCACCACCTGCTTGAGCAGGTCGACGAAGCTCATCACCATGTTGACGAGCGAGGTGATGGTCCCGATGAAGCCGTCGAGCACGGCGAGGCAGATCTCGCACACGCCGAGGATCACGACGACGACGTCCTCGACGAAGGTGTCGCCCGAGCCCTGCAGCGACTCCTCGAAGCCCTTGGGATCGAGGAAGTCGAGGCCGCCGGAGCCGAACATCGCGCCGATGTCGCCGATGGGGAAGGCGGTGGCGGCGTTCAGCGAGCCCTGGATGCCGTCGACGGTGCCCTGCAGCCCGTCGCCGACCGCGTGGAAGTCGCCGATGGTGGACTCGTAGCCCTCGGGGATGGCGCCCTTGACGACCGAGGTGAGCACCTCGCCCTGGGTGCCGGAGACGTCGACGTGGCGGGCCAGCTGGGGTCCGGTCGACGAGGCGTCCGTCCCCTGCCGGGCCTCGCGCTCGGCGCTGTCCCCGGGACTTGTGGTGGGCAGGCGGTCGGGCACGGGTGCGAGGCCGCGGCGCAGGTGCCCACCCTGCTGGATGACGTGGGTGACCTCGTGCTCGACGAGCTCGATGGACGGAGCGGAGTCGGCGAACACGATGACGTTGCCGACCGTGAACGCCTCGGCCTGGACCGACGCGCAGGCCTGGGTGGCCTGTGGACCGAAGAAGCAGTGCACCCCGGACAGATCGACGCCGAACCGCTCCTCGAGTGCCTCCCGGTGGGGCAGCGGACGCGCCTGGCCGGTCCGACCGAGCGCCAGGGCGCCCGCAGCGATCCCGCCGGGCTCGAGTGCGGATCCCGCACCGACAGCTCCGGCCAGCACCCCGTCGGTGCCACCGACGATCTCCTGGGCGACGGCAAACCACGCTCCGGCGTCGGCCTCCGCGAAGGCCTGGTCGAGGACCCCCGAGAGCAGGTCCCCGAGCCCGTCGAGCCCGACGCCAGCCGGCTCGCCGCCCAGGGACTCCGAGCGGGCGAGGGTCGGAGCGGCGGTCGCGGACACCTCGGGCGCCTCCGCCGACACCGGCGATGAACCATGCTCGAAGCTCGATTCCTGGAGACCCGGCAGAAAGGCGTCCACCGCGGCGAGCCCCTCGTCGCCGAGCCCCGTGGCCACGCTGTCGCGCCAGCCGGGCTCGAAGCGACCCTCGGGCGCGCGGGGGACCTCGCCGAGGCGCACGAGCACCTGCTGGCGGATGGCGGCGGGCACGTCGTCACCCAGCGCATCAGCGAGCAGGGCGGACAGGGCGTCGGGACGGGTGCCGAGCCGGTTGTGCCACACCTCGTCCAGTGCGAGCTCGGCGTCGATCAGCGGCAGCTGGGCGAGCACCCGGTCTTCTGCGGCATAGGCCTCGACCTCGGCCGGATCGGACGGGTCGGACACCCCGCCCCCGCTGGGCAGCCGGTTGTCGAGGTGCTGCACCACGTGGGTGAGCTCGTGGGCGATCAGCCGGTCCCCGCGGGGGGTGCCGGGCTGCCACTCGCCCGCCCCGAAGAAGACGTGGGCCCCCACCGCGGCGGCGTGGGCGGACAAGGCCTCGGCGGCGCGCGCGGCGTCTGCGCCGGTGTGGATGCGGACCACGCCGAGATCCCGACCCAGCGCGCGCTCCATGCGTCGACGGACCGCGCGCGGGAGCGGCGAGCCGCCGGCGGGGAGACGCACGGGCTCGGCCGCGTCGAGCTGGCGGCGACGCAGGGACATCGACGACTCGGCGGGCACGTCCACACCGGCCGCGTGCAGCAGCAGCTCCCCAGCGACCGCACCGCCGAAGCCCGACGCGGGCCCGGCGAGGCTCGTGAACACGGCCTGGTTTCCGACGCCAGAGCGAAGCGCTGGGGTACCACTGACCGCAAGGTGGACAGATCCAGGCTGTTCACACTTCTGGATATCCGTACCACTTGTTTGGGCGGCGGGAGCGTCAGCATCCGCTCGCAGGGCAGCCAGACGAGGAGAGGTCATGGGGCACGCCGAGTCGCTGGAAGGGCACGCCGCCAGAGGGCGGGCGCGGGAAGGCGGGGAGGAGACCGCTCTTCCGATCCAACGGTGGGATACGTACGCTCATGCTTTCTTAATTGTGCCGGGCACAAGCATGTACACCGCGTTCCATCCCGATACGACGGCATCGCCAGACCCGGAGCTGGACCCGGCGGACCCCGCCTGGCGCGCCGTGCTGGACGCGATCGCGCACCTCCAGCTGGACCCCCGCACCCCCGGGCTCGCGCGCCTGGCCGCCCTGCTCGGGGGCCACCCGGGTGCGGTCGCCGCGGCGGTCCGTCGCCTGAGGGTGATCGGCGTGGCCGACCTCGCCGCCGCGATCGACGAGGACGTGCGCGTCCTGGGCGACGACCTGGGTCTGAGCACCCTGTGGGCCGACCCCACGCTCCGCCGACCCTGGCTGCAGGCGGCGTCCTGGGCGGACACCAGCCTCGACCCGATCCCCGAGGCCCTGGTCACCGCCGGCTGGACCCTCGGCCCCGACCGGCTGCACCCTCTCGCCGCCCGGTTTGCCCGCCAGCAGGCCGACGCCGACGCCCGGACCGCAGCGTACCGGCGCCATGCACACGCCGTCCTGGGCGAGGGCCTGCCCGACCTGGTGGCCCGTCCCGCCGCCGTCCCCGACGCCGAGCTGTGGGCGATCGCCACCCGATCGGACGCGGTCGGGCCGGCTGCGACCGCCTGGGCCTGTGCCGCCCTCGCTGCCTGGCCCGCGCCCACCCGTGTGCCCACCGTCCGCGAGACCCTGGCCGCGCGCGCCGTCGACCGGGCTGCGGCGGCCGACGATCCCGTGCTCGACCGGGTGGTGGCCCAGGTACAGACCCGCGTGCACGCCGACCGCGGGGTGGACCCCGCCCACGTCCGCGCGTCAGCCCCTGGGATCTACGCCCGCTTTCGTGCGGAACTCACCCGCGCGTCCGCCGAGGGCGTGGGGGCGCTGGAGGCGCTCGGACCCCGCGCCGCCGCCCTGGGCGAGGGCTGGCAGGCAGACCTGGTGATCGCCTGCGCCCGGGTGCTCCAGCAGGACGGGCGCTGGGCCGAGGCGCGTCGCCGAGCGCGGGATCTGCTGGTCGACGTGCCCCGCGCCCGGGCCAGCGCCTGCGCCCTGCTCGCCGAGTGCGCCCAGCAGCGCGGGAACCTGGCCGAGGCGACCCGATGGCTGGACGAGCTCGCCGAACACGACGCCACCGTGACCAGCGAAGCCCTCCGCCTCCTGATCCGCGCCGAACAGGGTGACCTCACACCCCCCGCCCCGCCCGCGCTCGCCGCCGTCGACGCCGCAGCCCGCGCCCTGCACGCCGAGGATCCCACCGCCGCCCGCGCCCACCTGGCTGCGGCCACCTCGAACGCGCCCGCGCCCCTGCCCGCCCTGATCGACGCCGCCCGCGAGCGCCTGCACCGAACGGTCCAGCAGCTCGAGGATGCCTTCACCGACGAGATCCTCGTGCAACACGACCCGGTCCGGTTCCGACCGCCGGGCGGTTCGTGGGTCTCGCTGGACGGCCGCAACGTCGCCGGCCGCCTGCTGCTCGCGCTCGCCGAGCAGGGTGGTGCCATCCACCCCCCCGAGCACCTCATCGAGGCGGTGTGGCCGGGCGAGGCACTGCTGCCAGCGTCGGGCCGCAACCGCCTGTACGTCGCCGTGCGCGAGCTCCGCGTGGCCGGCCTCGGCGACCTGCTGGCCAGCCGGGACGGAGGCTACGTGCTCGACGCTCCCGTCCGGCTGCTGTCGACCAGCCGGACCGGCCGCTCGGGGTCCAGCGCGTAGCCGGTCCCCTCCCGCACCACCCAGGTGACCAGACCCAGGCGCCGCAGCGCGAGGATCGCGTTGTGAAGCCGATTTCGGGCCGAGCGATCCCAGGCCTTGCGCTCGGGCCAGCCGGTGGCGTGCAGCGCTTCCGCCTCGACGGGCCCCTCGCGCTCGGCCCGGGCGTGGGCCAGGGCCACCAGCACCCGGCGGGCCGCCACCCGACGACCCAGGCGGACCTCGTCGCCGTCCGGCAGGCGGAACCAGCGCCCCTCGCCGTCCACCTCGAGCGCGTCCACCGCGGGCTCGGTCGCCGCCAGCGCCCGCTCCATTCGCTCCAGCCGCCCGGTCAGGATCCGCCGTCCGATCACGTCCCCGTCGTGCTCCAGGGCGGGAGCGTCCGCGACCCCACGCGCAGCCTCGACAGCCGACAGGGCTCGGACGCGATCGCCCGCTTGCAGCGCCAGCTCTGCCTCGACCACGTCCACGAGGCCCACGAAGCGCTCCAGGGCGGACCCGTCTGCCGTGCGACCGGCGCGCAGCAGGATCTCCCGCGAGTCCGCCGCCCGCGCCCGCGCCTCGTCCAGCCGTCCGGCCAGCGCGAGCAGCCCGACCACCGCCGGAGTCCGCTCACCAGCCGCAGGCTCCCGCTCGAGCACCGCCGTCGCCCCGGCCACATCCCCGCGCTCCACCGCCAGCTCGACCCACCAGCCCAGCACCCCGACGACCAGCGCCGGGTTGCGCCCGGACGCCGCCTCGAGCCAGCGCCGGTAGCCGGCCTCCGCCCCGTCCAGATCACCCTCGATGTGCAGCAGACGTGGCTCGGTGCGGCTGCGGACCAGCGCCTCCCGTCCCCCGTCGTCCCGCTGCGCACCCAGCGCGAGCGCGCGGCGGTTCGCCTCCCGGGCCTCGTCGGTCCGTGCCAGCTCGCACAGCAGGTCCGCCCGCAGCTGGGACATGGTCCGACTGACCGAGCCAGACGGCGGCAGGCAGGCCAGCGCCTCCTCCGCCTGCGCCACCCGCTGCAGCGCCCGAGCTGGCTGCCCTTCCCGGCGTTCTTCGCCCGCGATCAAGGTGTACACCCGCGCCAGCCCCAGGGCACAGTCCGCCTCCCGGAAGCGCCCGATGACGACCGGCAGCTCGCCGCTGCGGTTCGGGTCGCGCTGGACCTGATCCAGACGCGCCCAGCCAGCGCCCGCCCGGTCGCCCACTGCCAGGAACCGGGTCTCGGCGAGCGCCATCCACCGTGCCCCCGCGGCGAAGTCTCCCGCGGAGTACGCGGCCCGGCCCAGCCAGAACTCAACGTGTGCGCGCAGCCAGCCGTCCTCCGCCTCTGCGGCGAGCTTTCGCGCATCCTGCAGTCGCTCTCGGGCCCGTTCGAGGGCCCCGTCCCGCCGCGCGACGACCCCCTGCCGCCACGCCAGCACCGCGCGGTGCCAGGGCGCGCCCCTGGCCTGGACCCGTTGTGCGAGGCGGTCGGTGATCAGCGTCCAACCTCCACGATCCCGAGGCAGGCTGCTGGCCATCTCCAGCAGGAGCCACGCCCGCACCACCCGCTCCAGCGGCTCGGCCGAGTCCTCGAGCACCTCGCGCAGCACCGTCTCATCGCGGAGCAGATCGCGGTTGAGCACCGCCGCGTGGTTGCCGAGCGAGCCCAGCAGCGCGCGCTCCCGCGGCCCGACGGCGAGGTCTCGGGCACGCTCGTGCAGCCCGCTGCGCTCGGGGAGCCGACGGGCCGCGCGGTGAACCGCGATGTGCAGTGTGAGTGTGGTCCAGGCGCCGACCGCGCGCGTCCGCACGAGACCGCGTACGCGGAGCTGGTCCAGGGCATCGACGACCTCCACCACCGACCGCTCTACGACCCGGGCGACCTCGGGCGCGGTGAACGGCGGGCGCAGGCAGCTGGCGGCCACGAGCACCCGGCGCAGCGCACCGGGCAGGTCGTGCAGGACGGCGTCGATCACGTCATCGAGATCGGCGCCGTCGA
>MDTC01195756.1_pt1 | contig 10390 bp, 6 predicted proteins | sample 811181 | NCBI WGS metagenome assembly MDTC01 (sample SAMN05326644, study PRJNA326480) | marine metagenome | isolation source: seawater | place: Pacific Ocean: North | collected 2011
CGAGGGATGGAAGAAAGAAGGCCCTTAGTGTATGCATGTCTTGGGTTTGCGAAAAGCTCACGCGTACATGCTCTTTCGACAACCCTTCCAGCGTACATCACGCACACTTCGTCGCAAGTTTCAGCAATAACCCCGAGATCATGAGTTATAAGAAGAACCGATGAACCGAGGTTTTCTTTAAGTTCATTGAGCAATTCGAGTATTTGGGCCTGCACAGTCACATCCAGAGCAGTGGTCGGTTCGTCTGCAATGATTAGCTTGGGTTTACACGCCAAGGCCATGGCAATGACCACTCGTTGTCTCATTCCTCCCGACAGTTGGTGCGGATATTCAAACACGCGAGTTTCAGGCGAAGGAATGCCGACTTTATCCAGCATCTCGACAGATTTCTTCCACGCTTCTTTTTTGGGAAGGTTTTGATGGAGCAGATACACTTCACTGAGTTGAACTCCTATCTTTTTGACGGGGTTCAGCGCATTCATCGGTTCTTGGAAAATCATGCCGACTTCGTTGCCCCTCACTTCCCTGATTTCTTCGGGGGAAAGCTTGAGCAAGTCTTTTCCTTCAAAGGAAATGCGACCGCTTAGAATTTTGCCCATGGGCTTGGGTAACAGGCGCATTACAGAAAGGGCGGTGACACTCTTCCCGCAACCTGACTCGCCTACCAACCCTAGCGTTTGCCCTTGCGTCACCTCGAGGCTTACGCCGTCCAGAGCCTGCACCTCTCCTTCGTCCACCTCGAAGGAAACCGATAGGTCCCTTATCTCGAGTAAAGGTTCGCTCTGATCTTCAACACTCATTCAAGCAGCATGAAAACTCTCAATTATTTTTGTACTTCTCATACACCCTAACTGTTGGCTTTTCGGCAACGGGCTTGCCTTCTTTCTGGGCCTTCAGGATTTTATCCTTCGCCGACTCCTCGATCCAGAAGACCTGAAATTCCTCGTAATCACGGGTTTCCTTTGGTCCCCAATCCTCAGGGAATTTGACCCAGTTCCAATGGCCAACTCTGAGCCAAGGCTTTTTCCATGCAGGAACATAAACGCCATGATCGTGAATCATGGTACTTAGCTGATGCGCCATTTCGGTTATTTTGCCCAAGTCTTCTTCGGGACGATAAAGATCAATTAGGTGATCGATCTCCCTGACCGCCGTCTGGGTGAAATTATTGGTGCTGGGCTTGGTCGTGAGATTTGGCTTTAGTGAACCGTCGGCTTCAAACTTCGAATCGCCGGTTTCTTCGTACGCGTTGTCGGAATGATAAGGCTCCCAAAAGCGAGGGAACAATTCTACGAAAGAGTTGAAGGCCGAAAAGACAACTTGATGATTCTTTTCTCCTGCAGTTTTCCACGCCGCAGTTCGCTCTAGGATTTTTAGCTTCAGTTCAAGCCCGGCCTTCTTCGCTTCCTCCTTCAGCACAACTAGAACATCTTCGTAATGCTTGTAACCGGTCATTACCTCGACCGAGAGCCTCTCGCCCTTTTTGTTGACTAGAATTCCATCGGGGCCTCGTTTCGAATATCCGGCTTTCGCAAAATATTCGGTTGCTTTCTCCACTGAAAATTCACGAGCTCGCAAAGTTGGGTGCGAACGAGCTCCGTATCCATCGGCCATAGTGTTCATGCGAACGTAGTCACCGCGAAAGATTTTCTTTAGGATCAAGTCGAAGTTCATCGCGTGATGTAAGCCGATTCGTGCATCCTTGTTATCCAAGGGTGGCTTTTGGGAATTAATCCGCATAGCATATGAAGGTGGCGGAATTTGGTTGAAAAAAGTGAGCTTAGTTAAATATCCGTTGACTACCAACGGGTGCTCGTCCGGGATTTTCTCGTACCAAAACTCGGTCTTCGCGAGGCCGAACATGTCAATCCCCCCCTTGAGGAAGATTTCGAATGCCTTGTTGTAATCTCGGATCACTGTTACGTGAATCCTGTCGGGGTTGAAACGATACCGGTGAAATTTCTTTTGATTCGCCCACCAGTCCTTCTGTCGAACCAAGGTTACTGATTTTCCCTTATCTATATTTTCAGGCAACGCTACATATGGTCCTGTGGTAGGCTCTGGTTTCCATTGGTACTTTTTTAGGAATTCGCCATCCAGTTCAATGTAAAAATGTTCGGGAATAGGGCGAAGCGAAACGCGTTCCACGACATCCGGTTTGGCCTTGTAGAACTTGATCGAAAGGGTTTTCTCATCGTAAAGCGTGACTTTGAGAAACTTATCTTTTCCGTAAAAGTCGTTATACCAGGGTGCCTGCACATGCTTGCTCCTCATGAAATAAAAAGTAAAGAGGAAGTCACTGGCTCGTACTGGATTCCCGTCGCTGTAGCGAGCATCGGGATCGAGTTGGAAGAAGACGGTCTTCCCGTCTTTGCCCACGGCCCATGACTTGGCCAATCCCGGGTAGTAACCGTCGGAATTTGGATGAGGCATCACCAAGGACAAGGCGTTATAATCAAGCAAATAGCTTCGGAAGGCGCCATTGGCATCCGGACCAATCGTCCGGAGGGTTCTTGGGAAATCGCTCATGAAAACGTTCCATGTGCCCCCTTTCTTTGCCTTAGGCGAGGCAAACTCGGACTCGTCGGATCCATCCTCCCATTCAAGGTCGGCAGGAATTGCCGATGTGTTCTCGATTGAAAAAGCGTCCGGATGCTTCGAGTAGAACTCCAGCACGTCCTCCGAGCAATGAGCGATGAGAGGATGTGCTCTTCCATTGGCATTCACGAATTCGCCTTTCTCCAAGGTTTCATCGACTGTCCCGGCCGAAGCGATGGTCGGGACGGCGATCGATTGATTGCCCTCTGCAAGTTGCCGAGCGAATTCACGGGCAAACTCCCTTCCGAACTCCCTGGCCAGTGTTCTGGCAAATTCTCGGTCTATCTCCCTTCCGTCTCGAGAGGATTCCTCGGAAGAAGTTTTTGCCACATCTTCCCTGGGTTGTTTGAGCTTATGGTCATCACACCCGGCGAGGAGGATAAGGCTGGCCGTAAGGAACGGATTAATTCGTAAATACATACTTTTCATTTTATTCGTAGGTTGAGAATTTTTTTGGGTCAAAAGCTTCTCGCACTGCCTCCCCCACAAAGGTCACGAGGGTAAGTGTGAGGACTAGAGCCGATACGGTTGAGATCACTATCCACGGAGCGATCCTTAAATTACTAACGCCTTGCTTGAGAAGCTCGCCCCAACTTGGAGTAGGAGCAGGCAATCCGTAGCCAAGAAAATCGAGAGCCGTGATCGAGGAGATCGCCGCCGCAACGGTGAAAGGAGCAAAGGTCACGAGAGTGGAAATGACGTTGGGCAGAAGGTGGCGGAAAATAACCCGGAACGGGCTTGCCCCGAGAACTCGGGCCGCGGCGACGTAATCCCGGGCCTTCTCTTTATAAACCGCAGCCCGTACATAATAGGTCATTCCCGTCCATGAGAAAAGAACCATGATGAAGAGCAGCGAGGCAACCTGCCAACCGATTCCCCACCACCCCGGCATGACGGATACGAGGATGATCACCATATAAAGAAATGGCACGTTGGCCCATATCTCGACCAACCTGAGACCAAGGATGTCGGTTTTCCCACCGAAGTATCCCATTAGACATCCTGCGCAGATGGCAATGATGTAAATTAGTATAAGATAGCCGAATGAAAAGATCATGGCGATCCTGAAGCCGTAAAGCAAACGGGCCAACACGTCCCTCTCGGTCTTGTCCGTACCGCAAAAATGGCCATCGGCTAAGCTCGGGGGTGAAAACCCTGTGGAGTCCTCTTTGGCATAATCCATTTCGAAAGGATCGTATGGAACAGGGGGCATGAGCACCCAGTGGCTCGAATCATCTTCCTGGAATTTTCTTTTCAGTTCCCGGTAATTGGTTTCGTACTCGTAGTCCAATCCAAAGGTCTTTCCGGCTATTTGACTACCGTAGGTCGGAAAAAAAAGCTCGCCTTCATGCCAAACGAGCAAGGCTCTCTTGTTTACGAATAATTCTCCCAGCAAGCTGAATCCAAATAAAAAGAAAAGAAGCAGAAAAGACCAGTACCCACGTTTGATCGAACGAAAGCGCTGTAGTTTTTTCCGGGTTATCGGATTAAGGCTGGGTTTCCTTATCATTCGAACCGTACGCGTGGATCAACGAGAGCAACCAAGGCATCGGACAATACGTTGCCCAACAGCATGAGTGTGGCAGAAAGCGTAAGTACCCCCATGACTACCGGATAATCACGATCAATGACCGAATTGAATCCCAGCAAACCAAAGCCATCTATGTCGAAAATAGTTTCGATCAGGAAGGAGCCGGTAACGAAAAGTGTTACCTGGTGGCCAACGTTCGTTGCCAAGGGAACGAGGGAATTACGAAGGGCGTGCTTGCGAACTGCGTTACGGAAGGAAACCCCCTTGGCCATGGCCGTACGAACGTAATCGGCAGACAGGTTGTCCATCAGATGGTTTTTCATAAGCATGGTAACGAACGCAAACCCCCCGATCAAGTAACAGCACAATGGCTGAAACGTATGAGCTGACAAATCCTTTAATTGAGCCCACAGTGAAAAATCGTCAAAACCGACACTTGTAAGCCCTCCCATCGGCAACCAGTCCAATTTTACGGAAAAGAAAAGGAGCAGAAGGGACCCCAATGCGTATCCCGGGACTGCATAGCCCACGAAGATTAGGATGGAGGAAAGGTCATCAGGAAGAGTGTTATGCCTTACGGCTTTGTATACGCCCAATGGAATGCAGACGAGGTAGGTGAGGACAAACGTAAGCAACCCGAAATATGTCGAAACAGGCAACCGCTCGGCGATAACGTCGGCAACGGGCTCACCAAAACGGGTGGACTCTCCAAAGTTCCCCTGAAGCACCCCCCCATAACTTTTCATGAAAAGCTCGGCTACCGGCTTAGCGTTCGGCTTATCGGGTTTTTTCTCCTTCATCCGGATGTCCCAATTCCCAAGCAAAGCGGCACGGTTGAGAATTTGCACACCCCCGGTCCCGTCTCGCTGGACTCGGATTTTTTCGCGGGCTCGTTCGACGAATGATTCGGGTCGGTCCGCTTCATTTCCATCTATTTCACCGTTTTTGTCGATGTCCAGCAAGTCAAAGTCAATATAACGAGAAAGGTGGTCGGGGACTTCGTACTTCTGTAAATAGCCGTCCCGGTTCCAATCCAGTTCCGAAAGGTGGAAGCTTGGCAAGCTGACACGTTCAGACAAAGTCTTTTCATCTTTCAAGAAACGGATTTCCCGAAATTCGGTTTCTCTGGGAAGAACCCCGAGCCAGATCAGGTAAGCCTCCCAATGGGGTTTGTCGAAACCGTACAGCCGTTTCATTTGCTCGAGCTGTTCATTGGAGAGGGCTTGCTCGGTACCTGTGCCTTTGCCTCCTCCTCCTTCCTCGGATACTTGTTGCATCTGCATCATGGCTTGCTCCAAAGGCCCACCGGGAGCCAATCGGGTAATGGCAAAGACCATAATACTAATTCCAAGCAAAGTCGGGGGAATCAACAGAAGTCTTCTGATGAAATAATCTCGCATGTTCGACTCCCACTCCTACACGCACGAATCAATTGTTCAAATACAAATCTTCATCTTGCCGAAAGGTCCTATTTACTTTTTCTTCTTTGTTAGATGTTCTTTCCTCTCATGCAGGCACTTTCCGTATTAGAAATTCTTCGAGCGCAGAAGAAGCTGCGCAATTCCGTCCGGGGCCTTCTGGGTGTTATCTTCTGCTTGTCCATTTGGTCATGCGAGGCGACCAGCAGCGTTGAGGAGGCCTCACGGGATGGTATTCTCATTATGGGAAATACGGCCGAACCCAAGGGACTGGACCCTCACATTGTAAGCGGTGTTCTGGAGAGCAATATCATTCGTGCTCTTTTCGAGGGATTGGTCGGAGCCCATCCATCCAAGGATGGAGTGGCGTTGCCGGGAGTCTCCGAGAAGTGGTATCCAACCAACGAGGAACGTCCCGACGAATGGGTCTTCGAGCTTCGCAAGGATGCTCAATGGTCCGATGGAGCCCCACTTACCGCGGATGACTTTCTCTTCTCCTTTCGTCGTCTGCTTACCCCCGCCCTCGCGTCAGACTACTCTTTCATGCTTTACTACATTCGAGACGCGGAACCCTATCACAAGTCGCAGCGTTCCTATCTCCTTAGCCGAGGCGACGCCAATTTCACCGACGAATGGTGGGCTTCCCTCAAGGAGGTCGACTTCGGTCCGAACGAAGAGGCCGAGGAGGGTTCCTTCAATTTCAAGGGACTAGATTTTCTCACCGCTGAAGAATTGAAGAAGCTTAGGGCCAAACCCGAACTTTTTGCTTGGCCCGAAACCGCGCTCGCCAAAACCCGAACGAAACTCGTCGCCCAAAACCTTTCATTTGCCGAAAGCAAAAGAGATTTATGGGATCTGATCGAGTTCGGGGCCACCGCTCCCGACAAGCACACTCTCAAGGTGAAGCTCAACTCTCCTATTCCTTTTCTGCCCGAGATCACCAAGCACTACACTTGGTATCCAGTTCCCAAGCACGCAGTCCTCAAGCATGGTAAGATTGGAGACCGTTTCACCGACTGGACGAAACCCGGGAATCTCGTTGGGAACGGCCCCTTCAGCCTCAAGTCTTGGCGCTTTAACGACCACATCGAAGTGACTCGCAATCCCCGATACTGGGACAAGGACAACGTCGGCTTGAACGGCATCCGCTATCTTCCGATCGCAAACTTATATACGGAGGATCGGATGTACTATGACGGGCAGATGCACGTAACCTATACCATTGCGTCCGAGCTTATCGAATATTCCCGAAAAAATTACCCCGAGCATGTTCGCAACGAACTTTACCTTGGCACCTATTTTATCCGTACCAACGTCACCCACGAGCCTTTTACCGATCCGCGAGTACGGCTTGCGTTCTCTCTCTCCCTGAACCAAAAGTCCCTGATCGACAATGTTCTCAAGGGTGGTCAAAAACCTGCCGGCGGTCTCGTTCCACCCTTCGGCGAATATCCTGCCTCAGACGTCGTGACATTCGATCCCGAACGCGCGCGGAAACTGCTTGCCGAGGCCGGATTCCCGGGGGGCAAGGGACTCCCCGATATCGAGTTCCTAACCACCGACAAAGAATCCTCAAAGGCCACGGCCGAGGCGTTGCAAGCCATGTGGAAGGAGCACCTCGGAGCCACCATCAAGATCAAGCAAATGGAGTGGACTTCCTACATCACCTCCATGTTCGACAAGGATTATGATCTCGCTGCAGGTGGCTGGATCGGCGACTACTTGGACCCCCTCACTTTTCTTGACATGTGGATGAAGGACGCGGGCAACAACCGAACCGGTTGGCACAGCGAGGAATTTCAGAAAATCCTCGGCGAGGCCGCTGAAACGGGGGACCCCACGAGCCGTTACACTTTACTCTCCAAGGCCGAAGCTTTATTCCTCAAGGAACGCCCGATCCTTCCCGTATACTGGTACACGCGTAACTACCTGCTCCATCCGGACGTGAAAGGTTGGCATCCCCTCATTCTCGACAACCATCCCTACAAGTTCCTCCGCCTCGAGCCGGGTTCCGAGGGAAAGAAGGACTGACGCCGTGTTTCGTTTTCTCATAGGTCGTTTGCTTCAGGGTTTGCTTGTCCTGTTTGCGCTTTATACCATCACTTTCTTCTTGGCCAAGGCCATGCCCGGAGAGCCTTTCACTTCCGAAAAGAACGTTTCCGCGGAGACCAAGGCCAACATTCGCAAGCTATACGGCTTGGACAGGCCTATTTGGGAACAGTACTATGTTTACCCCAAGAACATCATCACTGAGGGTTCCTTCGGCGTGTCCACCAGTAAGGGCCGGCCTGTTGGTGACATCATAGCGCAGTCCTTTCCCAATTCCCTTCTCCTCGGCCTTTGCGCTCTCGGCTTTGCTGTTGGCATCGGAGTGCCCATCGGGGTGCTCTCCGCCGTTCGCAGGAACAGTTGGGTGGACTGGAGTTGCATGGCCGTCGCCATGGTCGGCATTTGCGTACCCTCGTTCACCATCGGGCCGCTTCTGCAAATCTACTTTGCCGCCCATGTACCCGGGTTGAAGGTGGCGGGATGGGGGAATCCGCAGGACATTCTTCTACCTGCTTTCACGCTTGGTCTGGTTGCCGCCGCCTACCTTGCGCGACTTACTCGAGGTGGCATTCTGGAAGTGCTCTCGCAGGATTTCGTCCGCACCGCTCGGGCCAAGGGTTTGTCACCTGCCAAAGTCATCATAAAGCACTCCCTCCGCGGCGGTCTCATTCCAGCCGTGGCTTATCTCGGGCCCGCCTTCGCTGCACTCATAAGCGGGTCCTTCATCGTGGAGACTATCTTTCAAGTGCCCGGCATGGGCCAACACTTCGTTAATGCCGCCACCACCCGCGACGAGTTCCTCCTGCTGGGCGTCTCTCTCTTCTTTGGGTTTCTCATAGTGGTAATGAACCTTCTCGCCGACATTCTCACCGGGCTCCTCGATCCCCGTGTGCGTATTGCGGGTCAATCCGACTGACGTTATGCCGAAAGAAAACGCTGGCGTCACCAAGCATGGATCCTCCCTCTGGAAGGATGCTCGGCATCGCATGGCCCAAAACAAGTTTGCCATTGCCAGCTTGGGCGTGATTGTGCTGATGATTCTTTGTTGTTTCGTGTTCGCTTGGTTCTGCAAGGACCCCAACAAGGTAAACCTCGTCAACAAGTTCGCCACTCCTTCCGGAGACCACTGGTTCGGTACGGACGCCCTTGGCCGCGACCTCTTTGCCCGCATACTTTACGGCGGACAGGTTTCCATCCTCGTCGGCTTGATCGCCACTGCCGTGTCCGTTGCCATAGGCATAGTCTACGGTGCGGTTTCCGGTTTTGCGGGAGGTAGGATAGACGCCGTGATGATGCGGGTCGTGGACACCCTTCTGGCCATTCCCTTTCTCGTTCTCGTGATCGTTCTCCAGGCCACCCTCAGCACTTTCTCCGGCGACGCCACCAATTGGATCGTGGAGAACTGGGGATGGAACAAGGAGTTAACCGGTCGTCTCACCAACGTGGTACCTCTTTTCTTCGCCCTTGGCCTTTTCGGCTGGCTCACACTTTCCCGCATCGTACGTGCTCAGGTCCTTAGCATAAAAGAGCGCGAATTCGTGGAGGCTGCCGTGGCCCTCGGTTACTCCAAGGCCCGCATCCTATTTCGCCACGTCGTGCCCAACGTATTGGGCCCCACCATCGTGTACTCGACCCTCACCGTCCCCGGATTCATCATGTACGAGGCCATCCTCTCCTTCCTCGGTCTAGGCGTGGAATCTCCCAACAGCTCCTGGGGCGTTCTTATCAAGGAAGGCGCCAACTTCCTCGAGACGGAGGTCCAGCTGCTCCTCTTGCCCGGCCTCTTCTTTTCTCTCACCCTCTTCTCGCTTAACTTCCTCGGCGACGGTCTCCGCGACGCGCTCGACGTAAAGGCATCCAAAGACTGATGAGTCTCCTCGAGATCAAGAACCTGAAGACCTACTTCCACACCCGTGCGGGCATCACCCGGGCGGTGGACGACGTCTCCTTCTCCATAGACAAGGGGGAGATCGTCGGCGTGGTCGGGGAATCGGGCTCGGGCAAGTCCGTTACCTGCCACACCATGCTCGGTCTCCTGCCGTCGCCTCCCGCTAAGGTGGAAGGCGGCACGGTAACCTTCGACGGCGACGAACTCCTTCACCTCCCGCCCCCAATCCTTCGGGCCATCCGAGGCAAGCGCATATCCATGGTTTTCCAGGATCCCATGAGCTGCCTCAACCCTTACCTCACCATCCTCGACCAAGTGGCCGAGCCCATCCTCATCCACGAGAATGTCTCTCGGGAGGAAGCCGAGCGCCGGGCCATCGAGATGATGAAGAAGGTCGGCATACGGGACGCCGAGCAGCGAGCCCGCTCCCACCCCCACGAATTTTCCGGCGGGATGCGCCAGCGCGCAATGATCGCCATGGCCTTAGTCACCAACCCAGACCTCCTCCTCGCGGACGAGCCCACCACCGCCCTCGACGTCACCGTGCAGGCTCGCATCCTGCAGATTCTACGGGACCTGCGGGACGACCTAGGTGTCGCCGTTCTCTTCGTCACCCACGATCTCGGGGTCGTCGCCGACGTCGCCGACCGCGTCGTGGTCATGTACCGCGGCAAGGTCGTCGAACAGGGTAGCGTGCTCGATATTTTCGAGAATCCTTCTCACCCTTACGTCAAGGGGCTCCTCGCCTGTCGTCCCACTTTCGAGACCAAGTACCGCATCCTGCCCACCGTAGACGACTTCCTCGAGACCGAGGAAGCTCTCGACGGCTCCCTCACCCTGCGCGAACGTGCCGATGCCGGCGCCCGTCTCGCCGAGTTGGAAAGTAAATCCGTTTCCGCAGATCAG